>OIYG01000099.1_pt1 | contig 94509 bp, 100 predicted proteins | sample 1587861 | NCBI WGS metagenome assembly OIYG01 (sample SAMN03283272) | human gut metagenome | biome: human-associated habitat; material: feces | host: Homo sapiens | place: Peru | collected 2012 | reverse complement strand
TTAATTTTAAAGCTTATGATAGATTAGAAAAAAATAAAAAGCCAACATATGATTGCACGAATAATAAAGATGCATTTTCATTAAATAATACAGAAGCCAAATTAAAATATCCAATAGCATTAATGACAGCAGATGAAATAGCATATGCTGGTGGTGTATCTAGTACTACTGCACCAATGTGGTATTATACAAATAGTGAATATAACAGTATTACCGGTTCTTACTTGTGGTGTCTTTTGTCACCTTACTCTTTGTTCTACTCAATTTCTTATGTTTGGAATATGAACGGATCTGCTCATCCTGGCTCTTTGGACTCCCGCAATGTCAGCATTTCGAGCAGTGTCCGTCCCGTGGTATCTCTCAAAGATTGTACACTTTGGTCTCAGGGAGACGGCTCTTCTAGTAATCCATACGAAATTATAGAAAATGGAGGTTGCTAAAAAATATAATAAAATGAAAGTTAGGTTAATCTTGACTTTCATTTTTAATATAATTAAAATGAAATGGTAAGGTGAAATGTATGAAAGAAATATTTAAAACATTATTTAAGTATAAATGGACTATGCTTTTTATAGTAGTGCTTTTATTTTTACAAGCATATTGTAATCTTGCTCTTCCATCTTATACAAGTAATATTGTAAATATAGGTATTGAAGAAAGTGGTATTACTAGTATAGTACCAGAAAGAATAAGAAAAAGTGAGTTTGATAAGTTACTAATTTATGTAGATGAAAGTAATTTAGATAAAGTTAAATCTAGTTATACTTGTGATAATAAAGTATGTTCTTTAAATACTGAAGAAGATTTGACTCTTATTCTAAATATTCCAATGAGTAAACTTTCAAATGCTAGTAGTGATAATGAGAACTTAAACAGAAGTGAAATAATTAGTTATCTTAAAAACGAGTACAAATTATCTGGAGTAGATATTGATAGTAAGAGTATGTCTTATATATATAATGTAGGATTTAAAATGGTTGTAACAGCTCTTCTAGCAATGGGTATAACTATATTAAGTGCATATCTATCTAGTAAGATAAGTGCCCGTTTCACAAGAGATTTAAGAAAGAAAGTAGTTAATAAAATACTATCTTTAGAGACAAGTGATATAAATGACTTTAGTAGTGCATCCTTAATAACTAGATGTACTAATGATATAACTCAGATAGGAAATGTTGTTACAATAGTATTAAGACTTGCATTATTTGCACCTATTATGGGTATAGGCGCGATAACAAAAGTAATAGATAGTCCAATTAGATGGGTTATAGTTTTAGCAGTTATTCTTGTATTAATTTTACTTATTATAAGTTTTAGTCTAATAGTACCTAAGTTTAAAAAGTTCCAAGAATTATTAGACAGAATAAATTTAGTAAGCAGGGAAGAACTAACAGGCCTTCTTGTTGTCCGTGCATTTTCAAATAATAAATTTGAAGAAGATAAGTTTGATAAAGCAAATAATGATTTAACTAATAATGGTCTATTCATAGGAAAAGCGTTTTCTCTTATGATGCCAGCTTTAACATTCTTAATGAACAGCACAGCAATCCTAATCATCTTTGTCGGAGCTCCTAAAGTAAATGAATTTTCTATGCAAGTAGGAGACTTAATAGCATTTATAACTTATACTATGCAAATAATAAGTGCATTCTTGATGCTTTCAATGACAGCAATAATTGTACCTAGAAGTATGGTATCAATGAAAAGAATAAGTGAAATCTTTATGACTAAAAACTCTATAACTGAAAGTGATAAAGCTAAAAAAGTAAAAGAAATAAATGAACTTGAATTTAAAGATGTATACTTTAGATATAAAAATAGCGCTGAAGACGTGTTAAGAAACATAAACTTCACAAGTAAAAAAGGAGAAACTATCGCATTCATTGGTTCAACTGGAAGTGGTAAAAGTACAATAATAAACTTACTTCCAAGACTGTTTGATGTAACAAGTGGTAAAATTCTTATAGATGGAGTTAATATTAAAGATATAGATATAAAAAGTTTAAGAAAACTAATTGGTTTTGTTCCTCAAAAAGGCAAACTATTTAAAGGCACAATTAAAGAAAACTTAGAATTTGGACAAGATAAAAAAGATTTTGACCTTATAAAAAAAGCAGTTAAAATAAGTGAAAGTGAAGAATTTATATTAAAAGAAGAAGACGGTTTTGATAGAGAAATTAGTGAAGGCGGGTCAAACGTAAGTGGTGGTCAAAGACAAAGACTCTCTATCGCAAGAGCACTTGCTAAAAATCCTAGCATTCTAATATTTGATGATTCCTTCAGTGCCCTTGATACTAAAACAGACTTAAAAGTAAGACATAACTTAAAGAAAATAGCAAAAGATAAAATAATATTTGTAGTCGCACAAAGAATAAGTACAATTATGGATGCAGATAAAATAATCGTACTAAATAATGGTGAGATAGAAAGTATAGGATCACACGAAGAACTAATGAAAAACTCTAAAATATATAAAGAAATATATAGTAGCCAACTAGGAGGTGACAAAATTGAATAGTAGTGAAAAACCAAAAAGTTTAAAAGTATCTCTTAGAAAACTAATAAAAAGTTTAAGGCCATACAAAAAGCAAATTATAATAATATTTATATTTAGTATACTATCAACTGTCTTCACAATAGTTGGCCCTAAAATGTTAGGTAATGCTACAACAGAAGTATTTAATGGAGTAATATCTAAAATAAATGGTAAAGGTACTATAGATTTTGTTAAACTAAATAAAATACTTTTATTCTTACTAGTGTTATACATAATAAGTTTCATATTCAATTACCTAAGTGGTCTTTTGACTGCCAAAATAAGTTGGAAATACACTGAAGACTTAAGAACAAGAATAAACAGAAAAACAGAAAAATTGCCACTTAAATACTTTGATAAAAAAAGTAACGGAGAAGTATTAAGTTTAATTACTAACGACATCGATAGAATAAGTCAAAACCTCAGTAGTGCACTAAGTGATATAATCACTTGTATAGTAGCGATAATTGGTATACTTGTAATGATGTTTTCAATAAATGTTAGTATGACTCTTCTAATACTTTTAATACTTCCTCTAAGCTTAGTCTTGAGTGCAGTAATTGCAAGTAAAGGCCAAAAATACTTTGTACTCCAGCAAGAAAAATTAGCAAGCACTAACTCTAAAGTAGAAGAAATGCTAAGAAACCACAATATAATAAAAGTATTTAGTGGAGAAAACAAAATGCTCAAATCGTTTGATAAAGAAAATGATAGTCTTTGTGAAAGTACATTCAAAAGTAACTTTATAGGTGGCATTTTGGAGCCTATAATGATGCTAATAGGAAACTTATCATACGTAATCATTGCAATAGTAGGTGGAATATTCGTAATAAAAGGAAGAATAACAGTAGGTAACATTCAGTCATTCATCACGTATGCTAAAAACTTCACAAACCCAATTGGTAACCTAGCAAGTATAATGACGGAACTTCAAGGAATGATAGCCGCTAGTGAAAGAGTATTTGAATACTTAGAAGAGGAAGAAGAAAAGAAAGTAATAAATCCAGTAAAATTAGAAAACGTAACAGGTAAAATTACATTTAATCACGTAAACTTTGGATATGATGATGAAAATGAAATAATAAAAGACTTTGACATAACTGCAGAAGTAGGTAAAAAAATAGCAATAGTCGGGCCTACTGGAAGTGGTAAAACTACAATAGTAAAACTATTAATGAGATTCTATGATGTAACAAGTGGAGAAATATTAATAGATGGGATAAATATTCAAAATGTAGAAAGAGAAGAAATAAGAAAAAATATAGGAATGGTACTTCAAGATACTTGGCTTTATACTGGAACAATTTTGGATAACATAAGATACGGAAGACTTGATGCTACTGACGATGAAGTTATTGAAGCAGCCAAAAAGGCAAGAGTACACCACTTTGTACAAACACTACCAGAAGGGTACGATATGGAAATCAATGAAGAAGTAAGTAACATAAGTGAAGGCCAAAAACAACTTCTAACAATAGCAAGAGTAATACTAAAAGACCCTAAAGTATTAATACTAGATGAAGCTACAAGTAACGTAGACACAAGAACAGAAGAACTAATAGGAAAAGCAATGGACACTCTAATGAAAGGTAGAACATCATTCGTAATTGCACATAGACTATCTACCATAAAAAATGCTGATCTAATACTAGTATTAAAAGATGGTAAAATAATAGAAAGAGGTACACATAAAGAATTACTAAACAAAAAAGGATTCTATGAGTCACTATATAGTAGCCAATTTAGTGAATAAAAAAGTACACTTGGGTATTTACAAATCAAATAAATTGTTGTATATTATATGTGTTAAAACAAATGAAAGAGACGATATATGTGAAAAATTTCTAGAGAGTTAACGTTTGGTGAAAGTTAATAATAATAGCATATATAAATCACTCTTGATGTGCTTTAAGGATAAGTTAAAGCCGCTTATAAAAGCGTTAAAATAATAAAGTAAAACCATATTAGTAGGTTGGTACCGTGAGAAAACACACCTACACTTTATGGTTTTTTATTTTAGGAAAGAAGGGAAAAATATGTATAAGGAAATCAAAGAAAATACTAATTGCTTAGAAAGCAACTTAGTAAAAAAGTGGAAAGAAGAAAATCTACTTGAAAAAACTATAAAAAATAGAGAAGGAAAAGAAGACTATGTATTCTATGATGGACCTATCTATGCTAATGCTAAACCGGGACTTCATCACGTATTTGCAAAAACAATAAAAGATGCTTTCTGTAAATATCAAACAATGCAAGGTAAAAGAGTTCTTAGAAAAATAGGACTAGATACTCATGGATTACCAATTGAAGTAAATGTAGAAAAGAAACTTGGTTTTAAAACTAAAGCCGACATTGAAGCATTTGGTATAGAAAACTTCTGTAAAGAATGTAATAGTGAAACAGCTACAAACATAGATGAAGTTAATAAAATGACTGATATGATGGGACAACTAATTGATAGTGATAATCCATACATAACTTGCACTAATGAATTCATTGAAAGTGAATGGTGGTTAATAAAAAATATCTTTGATAAAGGTTTAATATATCACGGTAATAAAGTACTTCCATATTGCTATAGATGTGGTACAGAATTATCTAAAAATGAAGTAAGCTTAGGATATCAAGAAGATACAGTAAACACAGTAATCGTACCATTTAAACTAGTAGATGAAGACGTGTATATGCTTGTATGGACAACAACACCTTGGACACTTATAGATAACGTTGCTGCCTGTGTTAACCCTGACTTAACTTACTTAAAAGTTGAAAGTATGGGATACAAATTTATCATATGTGAAAGTTTAGCAAATAAAGTACTAGGAGATGAATACAAAGTACTAGACAAATTCAAAGGCACTGATATGGTTGGACTTAAATATGAACAACTTCTTCCATTTGCAAAAATAGAAGGTAAATCATTTGTTGTAGTAGCAGATAACTATGTAACAGATGCCGACGGAACAGGAATAGTACACATTGCTCCTGCATACGGGGAAGATGATTCACGTGTATGTAGAGAAAATAAAGTAGCATTCGTACAAAGTGTAGCAAAAGATGGTACATACACAGTTGGACCTTGGGAAGGAAGAGTAGTAACTGACTCAGAACTAGAACTAGAAATAATAAAATACTTAAAAGAAAACGACAAACTATTTAAGAAAATAAAAATGACTCACGAATATCCTCATTGTTGGAGATGTAAAAGTCCACTTATCTATTACTCAAAACCAGCTTGGTACATTGAAACAACTAAATACAAAGACAAAATACTTGAAGCAAATAAAAGTGTAAACTGGTATCCAGAATTCGTTGGAGAAAAAAGATTCCATAACTGGCTAGAAAATATGATAGACTGGGGAATCTCAAGAAACAGATACTGGGGCTGTCCAATGCCTTTATGGACTTGTGAATGTGGTCACGTAGAATGTATTGGTAGTAGAGAAGAATTACAAAGTAAAATACTTGAAGATATAAATGTATTTGAAATGGAACTTCATAGACCATATATAGACACACTTCACATCACTTGCCCAGAATGTGGTAAAACAATGACAAGAGTAACTGATGTAATGGACGTATGGTTTGACTCAGGAGCTATGCCATATGCACAACTTCATTATCCATTTGAAAACAAAGAACTATTTGAAAGCCAATTTCCAGCAGACTTTATAGCTGAAGGTGTAGACCAAACTCGTGGTTGGTTTAACTCGCTAATCTGCATATCTACATTAGTAAGTGGAGTAAGCTCATTCAAGAACGTTGTAGTAAACGATATGATGCTTGATGCAAAAGGTAAAAAAATGAGTAAAAGTACTGGTAACATAATAAATCCAGAAGAAATCATAAAACAGTATGGTGCTGATGCAGTAAGATTCTATATGCTATATGCAAGCCCTGTATGGACACCACTTAAGTTTGACGTAGAGGGAGTAAAAGAAGTAAACAGTAAATTCTTTAGCACTCTTAAAAATACATACAACTTCTTCAGTATGTATGCTAATGCAGACAAACTAGAAACAAAAGACTTCATAAATAGCACAAGCTATGAACTAATAGATGAATGGATGCTTTCTAAATTAAACAAACTAGTAAAAGAAGTAACAGAAGCATACGATGAATATGACCTAAACAGAGTGGTAAAACCTCTAGTAAACTTCGTAAGTGAAGACTTATCTAACTGGTACATAAGAAGAAATAGACGTAGATTCTGGAAAGGTGAACTAGACGAAAGTAAAAAAGCAGTATACAAAGTAACATACGAAGTACTTGTAACTATCTCTAAACTCCTAGCACCAGTAAGCCCATTCTTAGTTGAAGAAATATATACTAACCTAACTGGAGAAGAAAGTGTACATCTAAGTGATTTCCCTAAATGTGATGAATCACTAATAAATGAAAAAGTAGAAGAAAGAATGGACTTAGTAAGAGACGTAGTAAGCCTAGGAAGAAATGCAAGAGAAGAAGCAAACGTTAAAATAAGACAACCACTTTCAAAAGTATTACTTGATAAAAAATATGAAGAAATAATTGGAGACTTAACTGACTTAATAAAAGAAGAACTAAACGTAAAAGAAGTATCTTATACTAACGAAACAAGTAACTACTTATCATACACAGTAAAACCAAACTTCAAAGAAGTAGGTAAAATGTTTGGAAAGAACATAGGTGAATTTAGTAAAATAGTAAGTGAATACACAAGTGAAGACTTAAATAACATCGAAAGTAAAACAGTAACATTTGATGGAGTAACTTATAACTTAAATAAAGATATGCTTGACATAAGAGTATCTGCAAAAGAAGGATACGACGTAACAAGTGATGGAACTAACTATGTAATTCTAGACACAACAATAACACCTGAACTTAAAAATGAAGGAATTCTAAGAGACTTAATAAGACAATGCCAAGTACTAAGAAAAAATATTGGTTTAGATATAAGTGATAGAATCAACATCGAATTTAAAGCTGACGAAAAACTAATCAGTAATGTAATAAATGCTTACAAAGATGTAATAGAAAGTGAGCTATTAGCAACTATAAAAGAAGGCGTAAATGCTGAAGAAAATTCGTACACTGATGAAGATGGTAACACATTCATAATCAAAATAGAGAAAAGATAATTTCTCTATTTTTTATGTGAAACATTTTTAATAAAAAAATACAGATTTTGTTTCACATTTGCATATAATTGTGGTAAAATATAAAGTATGAAAGAAGTGATAAAATGAAAAATCTAGAATTAACAAATTTAATAAATGATAAAGAAAAATTAGAAGAAAAATTAAACAATATGATTTTTGGAACGATGGAAATCAGGGAAAAAGATGATAAGAAATACATATATGTTCACTTTAGAGAAAATGGAAAATTAAAAACTAAATATGCTGGAGAATACACAGAAGAACTTTATGATTTAATTTTAAAAAACAACGTTGAAGTAAAGAATGTTAAAAAAGAAATAAAAAAAATAGATAAAGTTTTAAAAGAAGAAGGCTTTTATTATACAGAATTAAGCGAAAAAGTTAAACAAAATATAGATTTTGCTAAGAGGAACCTCGTAGAAAATATCTACAATCAGGCAGTTTTAGAAGGTATTGCTACTACTTTCGCCGAAACAGAAAATATAATCGAGGGTGGTAAAGTTAATGGGATGACTTCAACCGACGTAATGAAAATAATTAACCTAAAACGTGCTTGGGAATTTGTATTAGCCGAACCAGTAATCGAAACTCCAGAAAAATTTGATTTATTAAGTGAAATAAATAAGATAATAATTGAAGGATTCTACTTTAACGCCGGTAAAATTAGAAATGTTCCAGTAAGAGTAGGTGGTACAACTTACGTGCCTTCAATGCCAGTATTAAGTAAAATAAAAGAAGATTTAGAATTAATAGCAAATAAAAAAATAAGCATTATAGATAAAGCATTAGAATATCTTTTATACGTAATGAAAACTCAAATATTTATAGATGGTAACAAAAGAACAGCAGTTATATTTGCAAACCACTATTTAATCAGAAAAGGTAAAGGAATAATTGCTATTCCACCCGAATGTACTGAAGAATACAAAAAATTACTAATATCTTACTATGAAGGTAATAATATAACTGAAATAAAAACATTCTTAAAAACTAAATGTTATACTGAAATATAAAAATCTTTACAAACAAAGAAATATATCATATAATAACAAACCATCAGGTGGTTATATGAATACAGTTGTAAGAGAAATGGTTAAAACATATAGAATAAAAAAACTAAAATATGACTTTGCTGGATACTTTTTCACAAACACAAAAGAACTAAGTTTCCATCATTTAATCGTGCCTAATAGACTAAATGGAGAATATAAGCCATATAACGGAGCAATTCTAAAACAAAACACATCACACGACTACATACATTTAATCGAAAAAACAGATGAAGAAATATATAAACTAATAACGGATGAACTAGTAAAAGAAAACATAAATGGTAACATTAATATAGAAAACTTAAAAAGAATAAGATGCTTACTATTATACTTTGAAAAAACATACTCAGGAATAACAGATAAAAATGGTAAATCTCTAATAAAAGAAAAATATATAAGTGAAAGAATAAAACTCTAACTTATATATTTTTATTTTTAATAAACTCTCTATAAAGCTTAACCAAAGCTCTTTTCTCAATTCTACTAACATAACTTCTACTAATTTTTAAATCTTTAGCTATTTCTTTCTGTGTCTCTTCATCTTTATCTAAAAGTCCATACCTTCTAATAATAATCTCTTTCTCTCTTTTAGTAAGAACGTTAAAATACTTTTTAAGTAAATTAATATTATCCTTTAAATCAATAACCTCAGCAGAATCAATATACTCATCTTTAAGAACTTCTCCTAAAGTAATCTCATTACCATCTTTATCATAACCAATACTATCATTTAAACTAAGATTATTTAAATTCTTTTTATTTTGTCTAATATACATAAGAATCTCATTCTCCACACACTTAGCGGCATATGTAATTAACTTCACTGGCTTACTAGGATTATAAGTATCAATACCCTTAATAAGTCCAATCGTACCTATACTAATCAAATCATCAGGATTCTCATCAAAAGACTCATACTTCTTAACAATATGTGCAACTAATCTAAGATTATGTTCAATTAAAACATTCCTAGCCTCCTTGTCACCGTTAAGAGCTAAATAAAGGTATCTCTCTTCATCCTCAGCACTAAGTGGCTCAGGGAACACATTAATACTATAACTAGTAGTAAAAAATAATAAATTTTTAAAAAACAAAACAATTTTCTTTATCATACTAAATTATATTCAAAACAAAAATTATTTAACACTATTTACCTTAAATTATAGATATTGATAAATTGACATATTGCGCCCTCAGGTGGTACAATATGTTTTACTTTTGTCGGAGGGTTTATGTTTAGTGAAGAAGTAAAAACGTATGTAATAGATAATATTTTAAGTGTAGACTTTTTTGATGTTTTCTTTTTAGATGGACTTAGAAAAGTACTAATTAATAGTGACCCTGAATATAAAAAATGTATAAGTAGATTTCTTATAAGTGAGAGTAAAAGTGAAAATTGTTATCAGATTTCTAAATACATATATTTATTTAAAAAGCAAATTAATATAATGATGGAAGATATAAAACTAAGGTGTCCAAGTACATATGATAATATATTTACTAGAAATGTAGTTAAATTATTTATAATAATGCACGAAATAGAACACTCTACAGAAATTAGATTAATTGAAAAAAATAAATTAAAAGACTTATTACTACTTAATTTTAATACAAGACTAGGAGAATTTAAAGCAGAAAGCCCATTAGTATTTAATTTATTGCCTAAAAAAGTAAAAGGAGATTTAATGTACATAAAATATCACAATATATATCCAAGTGAAAGAATAGCCGATTTTGAAAGTATAAAATTTTTACTAAGCATATATGAAGAAATAACTTCTTATTTTGATACATTTATTCCAGAATTTAAAAAGATAATTAGACATATCATATTAGATAAATACATATTTATAGATAAACGTGCTGTAAGTCCTATCGAAGCATTTCATTTACTAACTGGAAGAAAATTTGATATAAATGACTACAAGGAATTAACTGAATATGAAAGAGTAATGATAGGTATAGAAATAGATATAGATACTATAAATAAAGTAATAAATGATTATATAATGAAAGAAGAAAATAATGAAATTAAAAGGAGATAAAAATGTTTGAAGGTAGTTTAATAAAATTTATAGGTGATAACATAACTAAAGTAGACTTCTTAGATGAAGACTTTTTGTCTGAGTTTTTACTTGAAATAAGAAAAAATGAAAAAACTAGAGAAGCAAATAGTATAAAACTAAGTGATAAAAAAGTACCTTGGTTTGGAGATTATTACAAAGGGAGTATTACTATATATAAAAGTGTTATTTTAACTTCATACAATGTAAATAAAGATAAACTACCTATTAAAAATGAAACACTATTTTTAAGAAACATATTATTTTTACTAACATTAATACACGAGGTTACTCACGCTTATCAAGAATATTTAATAAGAGAAAATAATGAAGTAGCTAAGTTATTTAGTCTTTCAAATAGTATTAAAGATGGAGATATCCTTAAATATAATTCTTTTGCAAGTAGCACGTACACTCTTTTAAGCAAACTAAACCTAAGTAGATTTGCACTTCTATATAAGAGTTACACGGGTTCAGGCTTATATGTAAAACATCATAATATATTTCCAATTGAAACTCACGCGGATGGTATGTCTTACAAATTTATACTTAAACTATATGAAGAGTTTGGCAAAGGTAGCTTTAGTGACTTTGAAGGATTAGGTACATTCTTAAGTAGAAAAATAACTAAAAACTACTTTCTAATAAACGGCAAAGTAATAAGTGCATTAGATGAGTTTTTAAGTCTAATTAAATTTGATCAATCTAAAGATATGTTCGGTTTAGAATCAATGAACTATATAGAAAAAGTACTAAGCGGATTTGAAAATGATGCTGATAAAATAGAAGAAGTAAATACTAAAGTGCTAAGTATGAATTGATAAAAATTAAAAAATCGCTTATAATTTATCAGAAGAAGTATGAAAGAAGTGAAATAAGTGAACAAAGATTATAACTATATATATGATATAAAAAGTCCAAAATTCTTAAAGAAAAAAAATAATGAAGAATTAAAAGTTCTTGCTTCAGATATAAGAGAATTTATAATAGATAATGTATCTAAAACAGGAGGACACTTATCAAGTAATCTAGGAGTTGTAGAATTGACTATAATGATTCATAAAGTATTCTCATCACCCAAAGACAAGATAATATTTGATGTAGGACACCAAGCATACACTCATAAAATACTAACAGGAAGAAGTAAGGACTTCTCGTCACTTAGAAAATTTAATGGACTAAGTGGCTTTCAAAAAATGAGTGAAAGTAAGTTCGACTCATATGAAGCAGGTCACTCCAGTACCAGTTTAAGTGCAGCCTTAGGCTTTGCCTTAGCAAGAGATAAAAAGAAAGAAAAAAATAAAGTAGTTGCAGTTATTGGTGATGCCTCAATATCAAATGGTTTATCATATGAAGCGCTAAATCAAATAGGTGAGATTAGTCCAAATATGATAATAATATTAAACGATAATAATATGAGTATAAGTGAAAATGTAGGTGCTATACATAATTATTTAGACAAACTAAGAACAAGTAAAGGATACGGTAAAACTAAAAACAGAACTAAAAAAGTACTTAATAAAATCCCGTTTATTGGTAAATACTTAGTAAAAGCTTTTCACTATACTAAAGAAAGTATTAAAAAGATTTATATTAAAGAAGGTTACTTGTTTGAAGAATATGGTATTAACTACTATGGACCTATAAACGGTCACGATTTAAACGAACTTGAGTTATACCTAAACCTTGCTAAAAATTCAAAAGGCCCAACACTAGTGCACGTTATAACTGAAAAAGGAAAAGGCTATAAATATGCAGAAAATGATAAAACAGGCTTGTGGCACGGAGTGGGCCCATTTAATAAAGAAACAGGCGAAATATATGGTAGTAAAGGCTTAACTAGCTATAGTGAAATAATTTCAGACTCACTAATAAGACTAATGAATGAAAAGATAATATTAATAACTCCAGCAATGGAAGTAGGAAGTAAACTAACTAGATTTAAAGAAATGTTTCCTAAAAACTTTATAGATGTTGGAATAGCAGAAGAACACGCATTAGTCTTAGGTAATGCAATGAGTATAGAAGGATTTATTCCTTTCATATCAATATACTCAAGTTTCCTTCAAAGAGGCTATGATGAAGTATTGCACGATATCGCTAGAATGAACTCACACGTCATAATAGGAATAGATAGATGTGGAATAGTAGGAGAAGACGGAGAAACACATCAAGGTGTATTCGATCTAACATTCTTGCTTCCAATTCCAAACTTAATCATTTCCTCTCCGAAAGACAGTATAGAGGCAACAAATCTAATCAAAACAGCAATAAAAACAAAATCTCCATTCATAATAAGATACTCTAAAAAGAAAGTTGAATACAAAAAAGAAAAGCCAAAACTAATTAAAGTAGGCTCTTGGGAAAAAATAACTGATGGGGAAGACTTAACTCTCATAACATATGGAGACTTCGTGTTGGAAAGCTTAGAAGTAGTCAAAAAGCTAAAAGAAGAAAACATAAATGTAGAATTAGTAAATGCAAGATTTATAAAACCTATAGATGAAGAATACTTTAGAAAAATAGAAGAAAAAAACAAGTTAATAATTGTATATGAAGAAAGTATGAAAGTAGGTAGTCTAGGTAGTTATCTAAGCTTAATATCAAAACAAAAAATAACAGTTTTAGCTATCAAGGATGCTTTTGTAAAAGCAGGTAAAAGAGAAGAATTACTAAAGTATCTTGAACTAGATTCTACTTCATTATATAATACTATTAAGAAAGAAGTAGATAAATAATGTTAGAATATGAAAACGAATTATATGAAAAAGGTATAACCCTAATTGCGGGTGTAGATGAAGTAGGCCGTGGTCCTTTAATCGGTCCTGTTGTCGCTGCAGCTGTCATTCTTCCAAAAGGTTTCTACCATCCAGGCATTAAAGATAGTAAAAAACTAAGTGAAAAGAAAAGAGAAGAATTATATAAAGTTATAACTGAAAATGCTCTTAGCATAGGGGTGGGAACTGTAAGTGAAGAAGTAATTGATGAAATAAACATATATGAAGCAACTAAAACTGCAATGAAAGAAGCAATAAATAGTCTTGCTATACTCCCAGAACACGTCCTAATAGATGCAATGAAACTTGATTTAAAAATGCCATCAACATCTATAATAAAAGGAGATGCATTATCTGAATCAATCGCAGCAGCCAGCATAATAGCCAAAGTAACAAGAGATCATCTTCTTATGAAAATGGACGAAGAGTATCCAATGTATGACCTTAAAAACAATAAAGGTTATGGAACTAAAAAGCACTTAGAAGCACTAGAAAAATACGGAGCTTGCAAATATCATAGAAAATCATATAGCCCAGTAACAAAAGTACTTAATAGGTAACTAATTAAGTACTTTTTATATTGAAAAGCAAATTTCATCTAAAAAACTTTGTAACTTTACTAAAAGTATAGTAAAATAAACACTAGGAGGAAAAATATGAAGAATTTTTTAAAGAAAAGAGAAAAAGAATTAAAAGGATTACTAGTGGGAGCTTTACTATGCTTAATAGTATGCTTACTTATCTGGCCAAAAAGAATAGCAAAACTATCTAACGGAGAAGAAGTAGCCATAAAAGTAAATGGTAAAAACATAACAGCCAATACTTTATATGATTCATTAAAAGTAAAAGATGGTCTAAGTATAATGATTGAAGAAATAGACAAAATTATACTAGAAAACAAATATACTTTAACAGAAGAGGATAACAAAAACATTAAGCAAACAGCAGAAAACTATTACAAAAACTATGAAAGTTACTATCAAATAAGTAAAGAAGACTTTCTAAAACAACATGGTTTTGATACTGAAGAAGACTTTCTAAAATACCTAGAACTTGACTACAAAAGAAATAAATATGTAGATGAGTACTTAACAAGTTCAATTACAGACAAAGATAGAGAAGAATACTATAATAAAAACTACTTCACACCTTTCACAGTCGAGCACATTCTAGTTAAAACAAGTGACTCAGTTACTAAAGAAGACTCTAAAGCAAAAATAGAAAAAATAATAAAAGAACTAAACAAAGGAACTTCTTGGGACAAAATTAAAACTAAATACAAGAAGGATATCACTGTAGAAAGTTTTAATGTGGAATTTGACTCATCATTTGAAGAAAGCTTTGCTAAAGCAGCAAAAGCATTAAAAGATGGTAAATATAGTACTACTCCAGTAGAAACAACATATGGGTATCACGTAATCTATAGAGAAAAAACACTAGAAAAAGAAAAAGTAAACGACATTAAAGATAGACTAACTACAAAAGTACTAACTGAAAAGAAAACAAATGATTCTAACTACTATCAAAAAACTCTTGCTATAATGAGAGAAGAAGCTAAACTAGAAATCAAAGATACTGAACTTAAAAAATTATATGAAACATTCGAAAAAAGTTATAAATAAACATTAAAGGGGGTTAAAATGGAACTCTACTTGCAAAATTAACTCCATATTATAAAGAAGATAAAGATTTAACTATCACTAGTACTGAATCAATTGGCTCTATATGGGATGACATTAATGGTGGATTAATAGAAATAACCTCACTTGATGAAGCACTTAAGGGTTATGAGCCATACAAACAAAAAGAACTTACTAAAAAACTTATTAAATGATAAGGGGGATACTAAATGAATATAGAATATACACATATAAACAGTAAAGACGTAGCCATAACTGATGAAAATGGTAATGTAAAATTTAGAAAATGTATTACCGAAGAAGAGTTAGTACTTGAAAATAAAGTAGAAATACTAGCAAAAGAAATGAGAAGAATAGATTCAAAAATACATGAAAAAAATAATGTAGACACATTCTGTAATCATATGCTAATCGCACAACCTGTCATTCTAGTATTAAGTTCACTTCTAGGACTACTAGTAACTGGCTATTCAGGAGTAATTAATACTTTCGGGTTAAACATGCTCGTAACGGGCTTGGCATCTATATTATTAGTAGCGGATAAAATGAGAATAGAAGCCGTGCAAGCCAAATTAACTATGGAAAAAGATTTAGTAGATATTAAAAGTAGAAAAGCACTACAGGATCTAGAACTAGCAAGAAAAATAAGTGAACTAAAAGAAAATGAATATTCTTCTAGCAAAGAATATGACGGAGTAACATTATCACTATACAGAAAAAACATAGAACTACTTGTATCTCTAAAAGATGAATTATATAAAGAATGTGACTACACACTTAACTATAACAAAGATGATTTAACACTATCTAAGAAAATGAAAATGGAGTAAATAATGTACACTGAATACAAATATTTAACCGAAAACAGAAAAAGACTTTATAATAACCTAGATAGAAGAAGCATAGTCAAAGAAAACATAACAGAAGAAGAACTTTTACTCCATAACAAATTAGAAATGATAGAAGAAAAGCTAGCTAAACTAGGGAAAAGTAGCTTTGAAGAAATGTCCTACATAAAATATGCAAAACTAGCGCTTATATTTTCTTCAGCACTTACAGTATTCTGGGCATTTAATTTAGTAGTATGGTCATCTTTTCTAAGTGTAATATATCTTTCGTTCCCGCTTTTACCCGTAGTAATATCCGCTATTGCAATAGATGACTCTAAAAATGAAATAAAAAGAAATAAACTTTACACTAAAACATTACTAAAAGAAAAAGATGACATAAAAACTAGAATTAAAGAGAAGAAAAACGAAGAAGTAAAAACCGAACCAAAAGAGTTAACTAACAAATTAGTATCATTAGAAGAAAAAAATACAAAAATTAAGCTGGACTTATTAGTGCAATTAAGTACCGAATATCATAAAGAAATATATAGGGGTAGTGAAAAAAAACTAACTAGGAAATTATAGTAATGGGGGTAAATATGTATAAAGAATATATGACGTATGAATTAGAAAATGGTGATGGTGGCATTCTAATAATCGATAATAATGGTAATCGTTATAAAGGACGTAACGTAAACGAAGAACTATTAATCGCAGAAAACAAGTATAAATTTCTAAAAGGGTTGCAAGAAGAATTTAAACAATTAATAGATAGTGCAAATAATCCATCCGTCAAGGCATACTTTGACTTAGACAAAATATTTGAAAAGGAGTTAGAAAAAGTTGAAGATATTTTTCACTATTACTATGCATATAGTTCTCCTTCAGATCTAACATATATAGTAAAATTTAATGAAAGTAAGCCTATCGTTAAAACATATGATAAATATGACTTATACAAACCAACTATCAAAGCTTTAACAAAACTAAGAGATGAAATATTTGAAAAATACGGTTATATGATTTATTATGGTAAAACTGAGGATGAATTAGCAAAAACTTTAAAAAAGTAACTTGCACACCAGGCATAATAATGGTATAATTAAATCACTTGAAAGGAGTGGCATAAACGGCCACTCTTTAATTTGAATAAGGAGGATTAAAAATATGGAAGAAAAAATCAAAGATGCCATAAATGGAGCATTAGAAGAAATAGGTGCTAAAGTATATAGTGTAACATTAGAAAAAGAAGATAATGTTGATACACTTTTCATAAAATTAGATAGTGAAAATGTAGTAGACACAGACTTATGTGAAAAAGCAACTAAAATAATAAGCCCAATAATAGATTCGCTAGATTTAGGACTTGAAGACTATGTACTTGATGTTTGTAGTAAAGGAGAAGAAAATGAACAATAAAGAATTTAAAGCAGCATTCGACTATTTAGTTGAAGAAAAAGGCTTAGATGAAGAACTAATAAAAGAAACAATGAGTAATGCATTCGCAGCAGCATACAAAAAGAATACTGGAGAAGATGCTGATGTAAGATGTGAAATCAATACTGAAAATGGTATGATTAAAGTATTCAAAAGAATGACAGTGGTAGAAGAACTAGAAAATCCAGATGCTGAACTTACTCTTGAAGAAGCAGAAGAAGACCATCCAGGAGCTAAAATAGGAGACTACTATGAAACTGAAGTAACTCCAGATGACTTTGGACGTGTAGCAATAAGTGTTGCAAAACAAGTAGTACTTCAAAAAATAAGAGAAGCTGAAAGAAATAAGGTAATGGACGAATTCAAAGATAAACAAGATGAACTAATGATAGGATTTCTAGCTATGGAAGATGTTCGTAACTACTATGTTGATCTTGGTAAAGCAAGAGGAATATTACCTAAAAGTGAATTAATACCAGGAGAAACTCTTAAAATGGGAGACAGTGTAAAAGTATACATAACTAAAATAGAAGAAACACCTAAAGGTCCATCAATAAGACTAAGTAGAAAACACTATGGATTTGTAAAAAGATTATTCGAAAGTGAAATTCCAGAATTTGCTGATGGAACACTTGTAATGCATGGAGTAGCGCGTGAAGCTGGTGTAAGAAGTAAAGTTGCAGTAGAAAGCACTAACCCAAATGTAGATGCTATAGGTAGTTGCATAGGTGAAAAAGGAAGAAGAATTGCTAACATAATAGCTAGTCTAAATGGAGAAAAAATAGACCTAGTACTATATAGCACAGTTCCAGAAGAATTCATAGCAAATGCTCTAAGTCCTGCTAAAAATGTAAACGTAAGCATAATGGATGAAAAAAATAAAGAAGCACTAGCTATAACAGATGATGAAAACCTAAGCTTAGCAATTGGTAAAAAAGGAATTAACATAAAACTAGCAAGTAAACTTACTAAATATACTATAAAAGTAAAAACTCTAAACGAAATAAACGAAGAAATAAATAAATAAGAGGTAATCTATGAAAACAAAAAAGATACCTATGAGAACTTGTGTAGTAACAAGAGAAAAACTTGAAAAAAGAGATTTACTTAGAATAGTAAGGACACCAGAAGGAAATGTAATAGTAGATGACACTCTAAAAGCAAATGGAAGAGGTGCCTACATAAAAAAAGACTTAACTGTAATAGAAAAAGCAGCTAAATCTGGTATACTAGAAAAACATTTAGAAGTTAAAATTCCTGAAAAAATATATGAAGAATTAAAATCAAGAATATAAGAAAGAGGGTGCATAATATGACAGTAGAAGAATACGCATTAGACACTAACTTAAGTATTGAAACTATACTTAAAAAATGTAAAGAACTTGGTATAAATGCCAAAAATAAAGATGATATACTTGAAGATGATGACATCATAATTTTAGATAACTCACTAGATAATGAAGAAAGTTTACTAAGTGAAGAATTAGAAAGTAAATATGACTTTGAAGACAGAGCTGAAAATTTACTAGGTAGCGAGCGCATAAATGAAGGCAAAGCTAAAAAAGTAAAACTAAAGAAAAAAGATGGAAACAAGGAAAACGAAAACTTTAAAAAAGAGAAAAAAAGTATATATAAAAATAAAACTAAACTTCAAAGTAACTCAAAAGTAGAAGACAATATTGTACTTTATAAAGAGGGTATGACTGTTAAAGATTTAGCAGAAAGTTTAGGAGTAAAAGATACTGACTTAGTAAAAAAACTATTTGACTTAGGTTTAATGATTAATATTAATACAAGTATTTCATTTGATGATGCTCTTCTTGTATGTTTAGAATTTAACAAGGACCTTAAAAAAGATAGCACACAAGACATAACTAACTTTGAAGAATATGAAATAATAGATAAAGAAGAAGACTTAGTTCCCCGTGCACCAGTAGTAACTATAATGGGACACGTAGACCACGGTAAAACTTCACTTCTAGACTACATTAGAAAAAGTCACGTAGTAAGTGGAGAAGCTGGTGGAATCACTCAAGCAATAGGTGCATATCAAGTTGAAATAAATGGTAACCTTATAACATTTATAGACACACCAGGACACGCAGCATTCACTGAAATGAGAGCAAGAGGAGCTAAAATAACTGACATAGTTGTTATCATAGTAGCGGCTGATGACGGAGTAATGCCTCAAACTAAAGAAGCAATAGACCACGCCAAAAGTGCCGGAGTACCAATAATCGTAGCAATAAACAAAATCGATAAAGGTATTGGTAACGTAGATAAAATAATGAGTGAAATGAGTGAATATGGTTTAACTCCAGAAGAATGGGGAGGAGACACAATATTTGTAAAACTATCCGCTCACACTGGTGAAGGAGTAAGCTTACTTCTTGAAAACATAATTGCACTTGCTGAAATGGAAGAACTAAAAGCAAATCCAAACAGATATGCAGTTGGAACAGTAATAGAAAGCTCTCTTGACAAAAATAAAGGGGCTACAACAACACTTTTAATAAATAATGGTACATTAAGGCTAGGAGACCCTATAGTATGTGGAAGTGCTTTTGGTAAAGTAAGAACACTTAAAAACAGTAATGGGCTAGACTTAACAAATGCAGGACCTAGTACACCAGTTGAAATCACTGGACTAAATAAAGTCCCAGTAGCCGGAGACAAATTTATGGCTTTCGAAAGTGAAAAAGAAGCAAGAAGTGTTGCTGAAAAACGTGAAGTACTAGAAAAAGAAAAGAAATACACTAAAAAAGCCGTGAGCTTAGATGAACTATTCGAAAGAGTAAAAGAAGGATACAAAGAAATAAATATAGTCTTAAAAACAGATGTTAAAGGTTCAGAAGAAGCAGTAAAAAATGCCCTAGAAAAAATAGATGTAGAAGGTGTTAAAGTATCTGTTATAAGAAGTGGTGTAGGAACAATTACAGAAAGTGACATAGTACTTGCAAGTGCATCAAATGCAATAGTAATTGGATTCAACGTAGTACCAACAAGTAAAACAAAAGAAGCTGCTAAAAATTATAACGTTGACATAAGACTATATAACATAATATATAAAGTAGTTGAAGAAATAGAATCAGCAATGAAAGGTATGCTAGACCCAGAATATGAAGAAATAGTAACTGGTGAAGCAGAAATAAGACAAATATTCAAATTTTCTAAAGTAGGTAACATCGCAGGTGTTCACGTAACTAGTGGAATAATCAAAAATGCTTCAGAAGCAAGACTAATAAGAGATGGAGTGGTTGTTGTAACAACTAAAATAGCATCACTACAAAGAGAAAAAGACCAAGCTAAAGAAGTAAAATCTGGTTATGACTGTGGTATAACTCTTGAAAACTTTACAGACATCAAAGTTGGAGACACAATAGAAACATTCGAACTTAAGGAGATTAAAAAATAATGAAACTTAAAGGTGAAAGAGTTGCTTCAGACTTAATAAGAGAACTAAGTAGTATCTTACTAACTGAAGTAAAAGATGAAGACTTACAAAGAGTAACAATAACATATGCTACAGTAACAAATGACTTATCAAGCGCCAAAGTATACTTTACAACACTAGATGATAACAAACGTGATAAAGTAATAAGAGATATGAAAAATGCAAGTGGTTACTTTAGAAGTAGCTTAGCTGGAAGACTAAACATAAGACACATACCTGAACTTCACTTTATATATGATGAATCAATCGAATACGGAAATAAAATAGAAAAGATAATAGAGAAGATTAATGAAGAAAATTAACTCTTCTTTTTTCTTTTAGAATTTTATATAACTTGTACAATTACAAATTCTCAGCTATAATTATATTAAATAGGGATTCTTTCTAAATGAAATATTACTAATTTGTATAATTTCTATTTACAATTTTATGTAAGGAGGTTAATATCTTGAAAGTAAAAAGTATTATATTAATATGCACTTGTTTTTTAATAGTCGGTTGCAACTTAAAGAAACATCCTGCAAATGAGCCTGAGACTATAAATTATACACTGGTATCTATTTATGCTCATAATAATGAAGAGTGCTCTCAAAAGACAGAAGAAATTCTTAAACTAGAAGATATAACATATTATAAAGTCTGCATTAAGGAAATAAATGTGGAATATCAGGATTTAAAACTTTATGACACTATTAAAATGGCTCTTTCAGAAAGTAGAATTAATTTAAAAGACATAACAAAACTATCTAAAAATAATGAAACTGAAGCAAACTGTAACATATATTACTTTGATACATTTAATCTAGCCATTAATGGTAAAAAGATTTATTTTATAAACAAAAACCTAGACTTTAAAGAATATTGTAATTCAAAAGAAGATTAACTCTTCTTTTTTTGTCCATAATTTGTTAAAATATATATAGGGAGTTCAAAAAAATGAAAAATATAATAGACTACGAAATTAAATTTATTAATAATAAACCAATTATTTATATAAAATATGATGATAATTCTTTTGATGTACTTAAATTAACTACAGAAACATATAGAGAAGTCATTGATGAAATGGAAGTAAATGTAAGTGAAATGACTAGAGAAAAGATTTTATATACTGAAAGAAAGAAATTAACCAAATCAGGCTTAATTAGTCTTGGCATAGTTTTCTCAAGTCCATATGCATTTGCTTTAACAAACGGAAGCATTGGCTCATTAGTAATAGTAACCTTTCTAGGTGCAACATATTATTTTATTAGTATGAGTAAATACAATAATGAATATGATAAATACTTAAAATACTCACTATATCAAAACAACGAACCTCTTAAATACATAGAAAATATTGATCTAAATGGTCTATCTCTAAACAGTCTAATACTACTTAAAAAACGTATAAAACTAATAGAAAAATTATCTATGTCAGAAGAAAAAATAAATATTCCATTAATAGACATATCAGTAATAAAGAAAATAAGCTTAAAAGATTTAGAAAAAATAAAAACAAAAGAAAAAGAAGAATTAAATCTGCGTAAAAAATTAAATAATTAGCACAATAACATTAGGAGAACAATATGATAAAAGAAAAATTATCTTTAGTACCCAAATTACCAGGTTGCTATCTAATGAAAAATAAAGAGGGTACAATAATATATGTAGGTAAAGCTAAAATACTTAAAAATAGACTTAATAGTTACTTTAATAGAACACACACAGGTAAAACAAAGCTATTAGTAAGTGAAATAGTAGACTTTGACTATATAGTAACCTCTAGTGAACTAGAAGCATTTATACTTGAAATAAACTTAATAAAAAAATATGATCCACACTATAACATACTACTAAGAGATGATAAAAGCTATCCATACATAGAATTTAAATGTGACAAATATCCAACTCTTACTGTAAAAAGAGAAATAAATATAAATAAGAAAAATAAATTACTATTCGGGCCATATCCTAATGTAGGTGCTGCTAGAAGACTAGTTAACCTAATAAATAGATTATACCCACTTAAAAAATGTGATAAAATGCCTAAAAAAGTGTGCTTATATTACCATATTGGGGAATGCTTAGGTTACTGTGAATACAAAAATCTCGATGTTAGTGGATTAAATAACGAAATACTATCAATACTAAATGGTCACGATGAAATACTAATAAATAAAATAAAAGAAAAAATAGAAATCAACTCACAAAACTTAAACTACGAAGTTGCTCTTGATCTAAAAAAAGAACTAGATTACATAAAAGTTGTATTTGAAAAACAAAAAGTAGAACTAAATGATGGAATAAACAGAGACATATTTAACTACTATGTAAATAATGGATACATAAGTATAGTAGTATTCTTTATAAGAAATGGTAAACTTTTAGGAGACAAAAAGAATATATTTCCTCTTATAGATGACATAAAAGAAACACTTGAATACTACATAGTTAACTTCTACTCAAAGAAAAATATTCTTCCAAAAGAACTAATCGTACCTGAAGAAGTAAGTACAGATTTATTAAATACAATATTAGAAACAAAAGTAATAAATGTAAGTAAAGGTAAGAAAAAGCACTTATTTGACCTAGCAAGAACTAATGCTAAAATAAACCTAGAAAATAATATGGAACTAATATATAAAGATGAAGAAAGAAGCTTAATCGCATCCAAAAAACTCGGTGAAATAATTGGAGTAGAAGACTTAAGTGTAATCGAGGCATTTGATAACTCAAACTTATTTGGTTCATACACTGTAAGTGCAATGGTATGCTTTGTAGATGGAAAAGCAAGTAAAAGTGACTACAGAAAATTCAAAATATCAGTAGATAAAAATGATGATGTAAACGCTATGAAAGAAGTAATATATAGAAGATATCAAAGTGTTTTACTAAACAAAACAAGAAAACCTGATCTAATACTAGTTGATGGTGGAATTAATCAAATAAATGCTTGTAAAGAAGTATTAAACAGTCTTAATGTAAACATAAAAGTATGTGGACTTATGAAAGATGATAAACATACATTAACTGCACTACTAGATGGAGACACTCTAGAAAGCTATCAAATAGACAAAAAAAGTAATGTATTTTATTTACTAACTAGAATAAGTAATGAAGTACACAGATTTACAATTAACTATCATAGACAAATAAGAAGTAAAGGTTCAATTGAAAGTGTGTTAAACGAAGTAGAAGGAATAGGTGACGTAAGAAGAAAGGAATTACTAAAAAAATATGGTAGTCTTAAAAAAATATCTGAAGCACCAGTAGAAGAACTAAAAGAAATCTTGCCAGAAAAAGTAGCAAATGAACTATATAACTTTCTAAAATCAAGAAATGAAGGAGTAAAAAATGATTGATGAAGAAATAAAAGAATATTTAATGTGTGACTATATATATTTACCATACGAAAACAGGGATTCTCTTAACCTAAGCAAAACAGAAATAATAAAAGGAGAAAGCATATCAAAAATAAATGGAAAAGATGTATATAGTCCAGTAAGTGGTAATGCGCTCTCTCTAAAAAGTATAATGAGTACATCTGGTATAACTAACTGTCTTATAATAGAAAATGACTTTAAAGACACAAAAAAAGAAAGTGTACAAATAGAAAACCTATACAAAATAGATACAAACATATTAAAAAATGAAATAGGAGTTATTACTGAAGACATTGATGTAAAAGTATACCTAAGTAAATATAATCAAAGTGAAGCATACTTATTAAAATCAAATGTAAAAATAGTATTAGAAATGTTAAATTTACTTACAGAAATATATAATGTAAAAGCAAATATAATACTAAACAAAAAAGATTTAGTCTCATACCGTACTTTATTTAGCTACATAAATGCTTATCCAAACATAAAAATAACTTTTGATAAATCACTAACTGCAAACTATAAAATATATAATATATTAGACTTATATAACAAACTAAAAAATAAAACTCCAAGAGACTATATATACGTAACAGTATTTAATAGTGGTTGTAATGTATACAAAATAAAAAAATACTCTAACTTAAAAGAACTGCTAAATTATATAGGTATAAATCCAAATAAAGTATATATAAATGAAAAAGATGAACTAACTAACTATGATTATCTTCTTGATGATAATGTAACATCAATATTCACAAAATAACACAAACAATATATTGACAAACGTATGTATTTTAAGTATAATCTAAATAAGAGGTGGTAAAAATGATATACACTTTATATGGTGAAGATACTTTTGGGATGAATAAGTTTATAAATGACTTAATGAAAAAAGAACAAATAGAAGATAAAATAACTTATGACTATGAAGAATCTAATATAAAAGATGTATTAGAAGAGTGTTCATATAATGACTTATTTGGTAATAAAAAATTAGTAGTCTTAAATAATGCAACATTTCTAACTGGTAAAACCACCTTAAATGATGACTCACTTGAACTATACGTAAATAATCCTAATGAATTAACTATACTAATTCTTAAAGTTAACGAAGATAAATTAGATGAAAGAAAAAAATTAGTAAAATTACTAAAAGAAAAAAGTACATTAAAAGCATATAAATCATTAGATATAAAAGATATCAATATATACATAAAAAATTATTTATTAAATGAAGGTTATAAAATAGATAATAATATAATACCTTTAATTGCGTCAAGAATAAATGGTAATACAAAAGTATTAAATAGTGAATTAGATAAACTAATGCTGTATAAAATAAGTGATAAAATAATTACTAAAGATGATGTACTAAAAGTAATTACTAAATATGAAGAAGACAATATATTTAAATTAGTGGATGCAGTAATAAAAAAAGATAAACCAAGTATATTTACTCTTTACAAAGGACTTATAGATAATAAAGAAGAACCTGCAGTAATAATGAGTTTACTATCAAATAATCTAAGAATAATACTTCAAAGTGGTATTCTATACAAAGATGGTTACAGTAAAGACAAAATAGCTTCATACTTAAAAGAACATCCATATAGAATCTCTTTAGCATTAGAAAATAGTAGATTAATAGAGAAAAAAGAACTAATAAATGACTTAAACAAACTAGCAATATTAGACTATCAAATCAAGTCTGGAGAAGTAGATAGATTTAAAGGACTTGAAGCATTTTTCATAGAATTATAAAACGATGAACAATATTAAATACATATTGTTTTTTCTTTGAAAAAAGTTAAAAAATAAGTAGACATACAAAGAAAAAATCATTATAATAAATAGTCAAATGGAGGTGGATACATTGCTTAAAAGTAACTTACCAGTAATCTTACTGAAAAACCTTGTATTACTCCCTCTAGGCGAAGCAAGAGTAGAATTAAATAACGATATTAGTAAAAAAATAATAGAAATATCTAGAAAAAAATTTGCTAGTAAAATTCTCGTAGTAACGCCTCTTAACGATTTAGAAGAAGTACCTGATACATCAGACTTACCAAGCATCGGAGTACTTGCAAATGTAACAAGTAAGATAGACTTACCTAATGGAAATACTAGAATAGTTCTAAGTGGAATAAAGAGAGTTAGAATACTAAACTATTCATACTATAATAAAGACGAAGATGCTCTTACAAGTGAAATAATTGACTTTCCAACAATAGACTATAGTGAAGTAGAAGAAACGGCTTTATTTAGAAAACTAATGAATTCTCTTGAAATATACATAAGTAAAAACTCTAACATATCTAATGCAATAATATACAAAACTAAAAATATAAAAGACTTAGAAGTACTAACTGACACAATTGCTAACTTCATTCCATTAACTCAAGAGAAAAAACTAAAACTAATGCTAGATACTAACCGAGTAAATCGTGCTAGAAGATTAATCTCTGAAATAAATATAGAACTAGCTATAATAAAACTAGAGAATAAAATAGATGCAGAATTTAACAATGACTTAAACGAAACACAGAAAAAATTATTTTTAAAAGAAAAACTAAAAATAATAAAACGTGAATTAGGAGAAGAAGACACTAAATCTGCATACATAACTAGTATAAATAAAATAATAGAAAATGATTCATTTCCAGAAAGTATAAGAAAAAGAATAAAAACAGAATTATCAAGATATGAATTTGCACAGGAAAGTAGTCCAGAATTAGGCGTAATAAAGTCATACATAGATCTAATAACTAGTATTCCTTTTGGTAAATATTCTAAACTAACTAAAGACTACAAATCACTAGAAGAATCATTAAACAAAACACACTACGGGCTTACTGAAGCAAAAACAAGAATACTTGAATACTTAGTAGTAAAACTAAATAACAGTGAAATAGATAACCCAATACTATGTCTAGTCGGGCCTCCTGGTGTAGGTAAAACAACATTTGCAGAAAGTGTTGCAACAAGCCTTAACAAAAAGTTCGTAAAAATAAGTTTAGGTGGACTAAACGACCCAGCAGAACTAATCGGACACAGAAAGACCTACATTGGTAGTGCACCAGGGAAAATAATAACAAGTCTAATAAAAAGTGAAGTAATGAATCCAGTAATATTATTAGACGAAGTAGATAAAATAGCAAAAGACTTTAAAGGTGATCCAGTAAACGTACTACTAGACCTATTAGATGCTAAACAAAACAAATCATTCGTAGACAACTATGTAGAAGAAAAAATTGACCTAAGCAAAGTAACCTGGCTACTAACAGCAAACGACAGAAATGAACTTCCACCAGTATTACAAGACAGACTTGAAATAATCGAACTATCTTCATACCTAGACCACGAAAAAGAAAGAATAGCAAAAGATTACCTAATAAAAAATGCTTTAGAAAAAAATGGAATAACTGACTTTGAAGTAGAATTTGAAAAAAATGTAATCAAAAAAATAATAGAAGACTACACTAGAGAAAGTGGAGTAAGAGAACTAGATAGACTAATAAATAAAATAATAAGAAAAGTATTAACTGAAAGAAAATTAAAAAACATTAAAACTAAAAAAGTAATAATAGATGAAAAATCTTTAAAAAAATACTTAGGAATAGAAAAATACCACAACAAAAACTTCTATAGTGATGAAATAGGATACGTAAAAGGACTTGCTTACACTCCATATGGAGGAGAAACACTAGAAATAGAAGTAACAAGTTATGATGGAAAAGAAGACTTTGTCACAAGCGGGCATCTTGGGGAAACACTAAAAGAGAGCATAATGGTATCTTTAGGTTACATTAAATCAAATATGAAAAAATTTGGCCTAACTGAAGAATCATTCAAAAAAACACTTCACATAAACTTCAGAGAAGGTGGTTTACCAAAAGAAGGCCCATCAGCAGGCACAATAATAACAACAGCAATACTAAGCTACTTAAAAGGCATAAAAATCAAAGGAAACATCTCATCAAGTGGAGAAATCACATTACTAGGTGATGTACTTCCAGTAGGTGGTCTAAGAGAAAAAAGCCTAACTGCTATAAAAAATGGAATAACTAAAATATACGTATCTATAAGTAACAAAAGAGAAATAAATGAACTAGATAAAGAAATAAAATCTAAAATTAAATTCATATTTGTAAAAAACTATATAGAAATATATAACGATTTATTTAAAAATAAGAATAATTAAAAACACTCCATAATATATTTACTAATGAAAGGAGTGTTTTATTTTGAATCAAAAAATAGAATTTAAAAAAGATTGTATATTAAAAACATATGTAGAGAAGATAGAAGACATAAGTCTTACTCACGACTACAAAATAGAAGATGATGTAATTGAAGGTTACTTTGACATAAGTGGTGAATATAAAATCACTGCATCAAGTGTAGATACTGAATCATTTATGTTTACTGTTCCATTTTCAATCGCACTTTCAAGTGTAATAGACAAAGACACTATTAACCTAACAATAAGTGACTTTAACTACGAAACCGAAAAAGATGTACTTCACTTAAAAATGCAGTTAAATATGTCATATGAAGAAATAAAGGAGCCAGAAGAAAACAAAATAGTAGAAAATGAAATAAATGCATTTACCGAAGAAAACATCGTAAGCCCACTTGAATTTCACAACGACATATTTAATGATGTAGAAGAAGCAAAAGAAACAAAAATAACAGCAGAAAAAAATGAAATATCAGAAAAAAATATGAACACAATATTTGGATCAATGGATAACGGTGGATACTCTAAATACAAAATATACATTATGCGTGAAAACGATACTCCAGAAAGCATAGCCTTAAAATATGGTGTTAGTATGGATGACATAAAAGAAAACAATGTTATAGAAAACATAAACATAGGTGATAAAATCATCGTACCAATAAAAGAAAATGAACAAATTTAGAATACTTGGCAAAGTAAAAATAATTGAAAATGATGGAGAAAAAGTAGTATTAAAAGAAAAAAGTAAAAGTTTAAAAGAACTATTTGATTACTTAAAAACTAGGGATTTTACTGCATTTCCAGATATAATAGGTGAAAAAGCTGGCAGTTTTATATACGAATACTTAGAAAAACAACCATACGAATTCAACATAGAAAATGAAATGATAAAACTAATTGCTAGTCTGCACTACAAAACAACTTACTATAAAAGTGTAAGTCAAAACAAATATAAAGAGATATATAACAAACTCATAGACAATGTAGATTATTTAAAAGAAAAATATACCTCTTTAATAGAAAATATAGACAACGAAAGATATATGAGTCCATCAAGCTACTTATTCGCAAGAAACTATTCACTCATAATGTCTAACTTATACTACATAGAAAAAGAACTAAATGCTTGGTACAAATTAGTAAAGGATAAAACAAAAGAAAGAGTATGTGTAGTACATAACAACTTAAAAAAAGAAAACTTCTTTAAAGGAAGTAAACTAGTCCTAACGGGGTGGGACAATTATTTGGTTGATACACCTGTACTTGATATATATAAATTATATAAAAACGAATATAACAAATTAGATATGCCTTCATTATTTAGAACTTACTCTGAAAATTATAGTCTAACTAATGAAGAAATAAAACTATTTAACATACTAATAAGTATGCCGTTAAAAATAATAGAAAACCAAACTGAATACGAAAAAGTAAAATCAATAAAAGAAAGCTTAGAATACACTTACAAAACAAGTGAATTTGTAAAACTAGGTATCTTTAACGAGAAGAAAGACTAAACTTCCCATAAGTACTAAAAGAATAAATACATTAACTCTACTAGGCAGAATTAAACTAACAATTGCCTGCCATAAAATAAAAGCAAAATTAACAACTAAAATAATCGTATTAAAAAGTTTTCTATTAACTTTATACAAATTTTTAATTTCATTTAATTTTCTCATAATATAATATATGCAAAAATATAGGCAATGTTAAAATGCCTATATTTTATTATACACATATGTTATAATGAAAAAGAAAGTAGCTCTTATGAAAAAAACAGAAATATATGAATTTATAAAAAATAAAAATATATGGTATGAAATAACTGAGCACAAAGCCGTTTTTAATATGGACGAATTAAATGAAATAGAAATTCCTTATAAAGAATATGATGCAAAAAACTTATTTGTTCGTGACGATAAAAAAAGAAACTATTATCTTATAACTGTTAAAGGAAATAAAAGAGTTGACTTAAAAGACTTTAAAAACAAATATGAAACTAGACCACTAAGTTTTGCTTCTGAAGCAGACTTAATGTCAATTATGAATCTAATTCCAGGTTCTGTAACACCACTAGGACTACTAAATGATAAAGAATCAAAAGTTAAATTTTACTTAGATAAAGATTTTCTAAAAGATAAAAAAATAATAGGTGTTCATCCAAACGATAACACAGCAACAATTTGGCTAAAAGTAGAAGATTTAATATCAATTATAAAAGAACACGGTAACATAGTTAACGTAGTAGAATTATAGGAAAGTATATATATGAAAAAAATATTTACGATTTTATTATATGGATTTATAATCCTAATTTTAACTGGTTGTAAACAGAATTCGGACTATCCAAGGGAAAAAGTTAAATTTAATATGGTATTATTTAAATAGTACTGGGGACAGTGTTACAGGAATTGACAAATGGTTGTTGCATACATATTATCTCAAGATGTATTAGGTAGCATTGCAAAAAAATAAATTGCTCGGGCTTTTAATATAGAATAAGATTCAAAAGGGAAGATGTATAAAATGATAAATTTATTTATAGTGAGTTAATGTAAATGAAACTGTTGGAGAAATGTATTATAATGTTTTCTCAAGAATAATAAAAGGTGCAATTAAAGATAAACTAAAGCACTCATTTAAAAAGTATCACAATTAAAGTGATGCTTTTATTTTTAATATATGGTATACTAATAATAGGTGACGGAAGAATGAAAAAAGGTTTTATATCAATGGCAGTAGTATATGTATTCTTAGTAGTATTCCTACTATTAATGGCTTCAATATTAGGAAAATATGTGTCAAGAAACACTCTTACAAAGAGCTTACAAGACAATGTAAAAGTAGAGCTTAATAAGGAGTATTTTAATGAATAAGAAAGGATTTGTATTTTTAGAAACAATAATAGTAATAGTGGTACTAAGTGGTTCTTTAGCTGCACTTTATTCTTTAATGACTAAAATAACTTATGATATTAAAACAAGAAAATACTATGATAACATAAGTGACATATATAAAACTGACATAATAAGAAGTAACATAACAAAGGAAACTATCACTGGAACGAATCTGTATATCGAAATAACAAAAAGCAATTGTACGAGTTATATGACCTCCACGTGTGCAGATTTATTAAATGAACTAGAAGCTGAAAGAGTAGTAATAAATCTAAAAAGTGTAGGTGCAATATCACTTGAACAAAACGATTTTCCTAACAGTATGATAGAATACTTAAAAACAATAAACACTAATAATAGATATATAATAGTTAACTATAAATATGATGAGAAAAACTATTACTCATCACTAGAAATCTAGGAGGCTAGAAATGAACAAAAAAGGATTTACACTAGTAGAACTAGTAATCAGTATTGCACTTTTGTCAGTCGTAATGGTTTTCTTATTAAATTTTCTAGAACTAATAAGTAATGAAGATGATGGAGTAGAAAAAGAAACATTAGTCCAGTTAGATAAAATGACAGTATCTAAAACAATAAATGAAGACTTACATAGCGATAGTATAAGTACTCTTACGTGTACGTCAAATGTATGCACTATTACAACAGTAGGCGGTAAAACAAAAAAACTAGCACTAAATGACAATTTACTATTATACGAAGATATAACAAGTGAAAAAACAATAGTAATACTAAAAAGGAAATTAAGTGTAGACTATAAAATAAGTAGTGAAGAAAAAACTTATATAAGATTAATTACTCTAACAGACGAAACAAATGCTGACAATAACATAACATTTATATCTAAAAAAAGTTAACCAAAATATAAATAATTAAAAAGTTAAAAACAAGACATAAAAGTTTAGACTTAAAAAGTACTTTCAAATCAATGCTGCCTTCAGGCAAAATACTTAAAGCCTGAGAAATAACAGAAAGTCCGGATGCGCTGAGTCCTAACGAAGCAATAATAAGCTTAGTATTAATAGGGATCGTAAGCAAACTGGCTTTTTTAATGCCACTAGACATCTCGAAAATTAAATTAATAACACTAATAGTACTATTATCAAAAGGTAAAGTATAATTTAATAAACTAACAATAATATTAAAAATTAAAATATTACCAAAAATAATAACTAAGTTCTTACAGTTTTTAATAATAGACTCTGAAAGCATAGAAACAAACCCTTTATTATCACGTGACTTCTTTACTTTAACATACTTAAACCTTTTATAATTCAAAGCAAAAACTATTAAACTAGATAAATAAAGAGAAATCAAAAATTTAATTCCAAAGTATACATTACCAAAAAACATCACACCAATAACAGAAATCACATACATCGGATTAGGGAAAAATGAAAGGCCAAGTAAAATAGAAGCATCCTTTTTACTAATAAGTCCTTTCTCAATATAAGTAGATAAATATTTAGCATTGCTAGGAAGTCCACTAACCATAGAAACCAAAATTAAATCACTAAACTTAAACTTTAAAATTTTACTTAAACTAGCAAAATAATTAAAATAATTTAAAACATCGATCAAAATAAAAAATGGCATCAAACTAGGAAAAACAGACGAAAAAAACAAGTCTAAACTATCATTAACACTACTAACAATAAGATTAGATTTAACTAAAAAAAGAAGTAAAACAGTGCTCAAAATTGTAAATAACAAAACATTTTTAACTAATTTAGTCATTAAATTCCTCTCTCTGTGTTATAATATTAATATGAAAACAAAAACATCTAATAAAATATATGAAAAAATAAAAAATTATATAAAGAATAATTATAAGTTTCTAATAATTTATATTTTTCTTTTACTACTTGTAACAATTAGGTTAGACTATGAAGTATATATGCCAGGGGGACTTACTAATTTAGACAAAAGAATAACAGTAGAAAATGCTAAGGATAAAGACGGCTCGTTTAACTTAACATACGTAAAAGCAAAACCAGGTACTATTCCAATAATACTTTTAAGTTACATAATTCCTTCTTGGGACTTATATAGTTTAGATGATCAAAGAATCGACTCAGAAGACGCTAATGAAATAATGGAAAGAGGCAAAATAGACTTAACATCATCAGGCCAAATTGCTGTAAAAACTGCATTTGATAAAGCAGGAGTAGCCTACGAAAAAATAAACGAAGAATTAATAGTTTACCATGTCTTCGATAATGCAAATACTAACCTAGAAGTAGGAGATATTATAACTAAAGTAGACGAAGTAAACGTAAAAACCTTTGAAGATTTCTCTAAAATAATTAATGAAAAAAATGAAAATGATGAAATCAAACTAACCATAATAAAAAATGGTAAAGAAAAAGAAAAATATGCTACAGTAAAAATAGAAGAAGGTAAAAAAATAATAGGTTTATATTTGACAGAAACATTTGAAATTAAATCAGATAAAAAAATAAAATTCAAATATAAAAACAGTGAAGCAGGCTCATCAGGTGGACTTATGACTACACTTGAAATATACAATAGACTTATAAATGAAGACATAACGAAAGGCCTTAAAATTGCTGGAACTGGCACAATAAATCTAGATGGAACAGTCGGAGAAATTGGAGGAGTTAAATACAAATTAAAAGGAGCAGTAAAAAACGGGGCAGATGTATTTATTGTACCAACCAATAACTACAAAGAAGCACTTGAAGTAAAAGAAAAAGAGGGTTACAAAATCAAACTAATCGAAGCTAAAACCTTTGAAGGAGTACTTGCTGATTTAAGTAAACTATAAAACTTTAAACTAGTTATACCAAACTAGTTTTATTTGTGATATAATGTGAGCAAAGGAGTTAAAAAATGAAAACGACAAGAAGCGAATTAAGAAATAGAATAATGACAATACTATACCAAATCAGTGTATATGAAAGTGATAAAATAGACTATAATATTGAGGACGTAATAAAAGAAAACGATAAAGAAAACAACAAATTTGTAACTGACATAGTATATGGAGTACTTGAAAACAAAGAAGCACTAGATGCTCTAATTAATAAATATATTAAAAACTGGGAAATCAAAAGACTAGGACTTATTGACCAAGCAATATTTAGAATGAGTGCTTATGAATTAATATATACAAAAACACCACATATAGTAAGTATAAATGAAGGAATAGAACTATCTAAAAAATATAGTGATGAAAAAGTAACAAAAATGTTAAATGCAACATTAGATGAAATACTAAATAATGAGGTAATAAATGAATAGTGAAGCACTTAGTGTAACTGATGTAAATACATACCTAAAAACCATAATGGATAATGATCCATTTTTAAACTATGTATACATTAAAGGTGAAATAAGTAATCTAAAATTTCACACAAGAGGACATTTGTACTTCTCACTAAAAGACGAAAACTCTAAAATAAATGCAGTAATGTTTAACTATAAAAATATGAATATAGACTTTGTACCAGAAGATGGTATGAATGTACTTGTAAAAGGTAAAATAAGTGTATTTGTAAATGGTGGAAGTTATCAAATAACAGTCACTAATATGAAACAAGATGGAATTGGTAACCTATATATATTATTTGAAGAATTAAAAAAGAAACTAAAAAATGAAGGCTTATTTGATGAAGAACACAAGAAAAAACTACCTAGAATACCAAAGAAAATAGGTGTTATAACAGCTAGTACAGGAGCTGCAGTAAGGGATATAATAAGTACAATTAATAGAAGATTCCCATTAGCAGAAATAATTTTATTTCCAAGTTTAGTTCAAGGCTCGGGTGCTAAAGAAAATCTAGTTAAAATGATAGAAACTGCTGACAAAAGTGACGTAGATGTAATAATACTAGGAAGAGGTGGAGGTTCGATAGAAGACCTATGGGCTTTCAATGAAGAAATAGTCGCAAGAGCAGTATACAACGCTAAAAAGCCTATAGTAAGTGCTGTAGGACACGAAATAGACTTCACAATATGTGACTTTGTAGCTGATCTGCGTGCACCAACACCAACCGGAGCTGCCGAATTAGTCGTACCTTCAAAACTAGAAATACAAAAATATCTAAGTGATTATAACTCAAGACTACTAAGTGTAATCACTTCTAAAATAAGTACATATAAAACGACACTAAAAAAACTAGAAAGCTCATACATTCTAAACAACCCAAAAAGTATGTATGAAGTAGAAGAACAAAAACTAGACTCAATACTAGAAAAACTAGGTTCACTAATGGGACACACACTTGAAAAAAGCAAATTAAAACTAGAAAATATTACTAAAAACATAACACCAAACATACTATACAAACTAGAAAAAAACAAATCTCACCTAGAAACCCTAGAGCAAAAACTGGAACTACTAAATCCAGAAAACATACTAAAAAAGGGTTACTCACTAACAATTAAAGATGGTAAAATAATCACGAATGTAAGTGAATTAAAGGATGGAGACACAATAACAACAAAACTAAGCATAGGAACAATAAACAGTAAAGTAATAGGAGGTAAATAATGGAAAACAATATAACATTTGAAGAATCACTTTTAAAACTAGAAAACATAATAAGAGAACTTGAAAAAGGCGAAGTACCACTAGATGATATGGTAAAAAAATACACTGAAGCAATGTCACTAGTAAAATTTTGCAACGACAAACTAAACAGTGCAACTGAAACAGTAAACAAAATACTAGCTGAAGATGGGTCTCTAAAAGACTTCAAAGCCGAATAAATTATTTTTATAAGAAAATTTATTTAACAATAGCTACCAAGTAAATTATTGGTAGTTTTTAATTTAAAAATAAGAAAATACTATACCTAGAGGCGATTATATGAAGAAAAAAATATTATTACTTATGCTTCTATTAATCCCCATGAATCTACTAGCTTACTCTGAAAACATAATAGTAGGCGGAGAAACAATAGGTATAGAAGCATACTCAAAAGGGGTAGTGGTGGTTGGATTCTACAAGGTTAATGGTAAATACATTGCTAGCGAGACCTTAAAAGTAGGAGACACAATACTAGAAATAGAAGGAGTAAGTGTATCATCAATAAAAGAAATGACCTCACTTATAGACAAAAACATAAAGGACGGCAAAGTAAATGCTTTAATAAAAAGAAATAATAAAACTAAAAAAGTTGTACTAAACTTAGTAAAAGATGGAAGTGTTTACAAAACCGGATTATATATCAAAGAAAAAGTAACAGGAATAGGAACACTTACCTACATCGACCCAGAAACTAAAATTTATGGTTCACTCGGGCACGAAATAATGATAAGTGAAAGTACAAACAGAGTCGAAGTAAGAAAAGGTGAAATATACAAATCATTCGTAAATGGAATAGATAGAAGTATAAACGGAAGAGTCGGAAGTAAAAATGCAAGCATAGACTATCAAACAGAACTAGGAACTGTAACCAAAAACACAAGTGTAGGAATATACGGGATATATAATAAAACTATAAATAAAGAAACTACTAGTGTTGCTAAATGGGAAGAAATAAACCTAGGAAAAGCAGTCATAAGAACAATAACAGATGGCTCAAAAATAGAAGAATACGAAATAGAAATAACTAGCCTAAACAGAAATGCTATAGACACTAACAAATCAATAACATTCAAAGTAACAGACAAAACTCTAATGGAAAAAACTGGAGGTATAGTCCAAGGTATGAGTGGCAGCCCAATAATTCAAAACGGAAAAATAATTGGAGCAGTAACTCACGTGGTAATTGACGAAGTAAACAAAGGCTATGCAGTATTCATAAGAACAATGCTTGAAGAGGGAGAAAGATAATAACTCCCTTTTTACTTTGCAAATACACTCTCATCTTCAACATAAGAATCAATAAAAGTAATATTATCTCTAAGTATTGTACTTAATCTATTAATATTTTTCTTAAAAAGTGCCACTGCATTATATCCTTCTTCAAAAAATAATTTCATAAAAATATCTTTATCAGGATTATAATCTAATACCTTATATTTAACTCCATTATCATAATACACAAGTAAATAATCATTTGATTGTTTTAAAAATTCCTTTAAAATTTTGTTAACCTCTTCTTCAAACATAAAAGTCCAGTCTTCATTCTTCTTTTTTAAAACGTGCTTTCTCTTATCATACTTGTAATCCAAAATAAGTTTATTATCACTTATACTATAATTATAATCAGGCCCAAAATATGGTACATCATCGTCATCAATAAAAAACATCTCAATATCTGTATAACCAAGTTCAGGATTAATGGCGTCTAAAATTAACTCTTTTTCTTTATCATTAACTTTAGAAATATCAAAAATAATATGTCCAGTTTCTTCAAATTCTAAAACAGGTAGTAAAATAGTTATAACCTCCTGAGTCTTTGAATTTTCGATATCTAAATTTGCTTTCATAACTCTCCTCCTAATAATGAATTAATCTAAGTAAATCATATTATACACGTGCTCAACAGTCAATAACTATAAAGCCATATAATACTGCTTTATTGTAATATTAAATTCTTAGTGATATAATAACCATTAAGGAAGTGATTACATGTCTATAAATGTATATATTCCACCAGAAATGCGTGAAATTCTTCACGGGAGAAAAAACGTGGAAATGAAATTTAAAATTGGTGATTTTTTAAATGACAGCTTTTTTAAAAATTATACCAAATTTAAAGATGCTAGTGAATTCATAGAGTACTCTCCATATACAGATGAGGAATTATTAGAGAATTCAAAACTATTTGAAAGCGATAAAATGAATAGATATATAGAACTTACAACACAATTTAAAGACTATGCTTCGATGATAGGCTTTGCAGTTAGAGAAAAATTAAAACAATATTTCAAAAAGGAGGAATAAGTATATGAATGATGTACATCAACTTGAACATAACGAATACATACACGACAATAAAAAATTTCCTATTTATTTAATACTTGATAATGTTGAAGAAGACTTCAATATTGCCAGTATGTTCAGGTTATCAGATGCATTTGGAGTAAGAAAAATTTACTTATGCGGTAACTACGAGAATCTAAATATTAAAAAAATAGATAAAATAAGTAGGCACACAACAAAATTTACAGATTATGAATTTTGTGATTCAATAGAAAACTGTTTGACGAGATTAAAAAATGAGGGATGTAAAATTATTGCCCTAGAGGTAACAAACAAAAGCCTTTCATTAAATACAATCAATTTCACAAAAGATACTAGAATTGCTATATTAATTGGAAACGAAAAACACGGAGTATCTGAACTAGGATTGAATTTAAGTGATGAATATTATCAAATTGATATGTTCGGAAATAATTCATCAATAAATGTAGCAATTGCTACTGGTATTGCACTAGATAAATGTGCAAATTTAATGAGGAGGTGAGGGAAATGTCTGATACTGGTAGAAGTAAAACTTTAAGTCTTGATGCTGGAGATTTAGAAGTAAATATAACAGAATACTTAGATAAAGATGACAAGGAAAACTATGTTACACAAGTAAAGAAAGACGGAGAAGAAGTATTTCACGTAACAAAACACCCAGATGACACAGTTAACTACACTGATAAAGAAGGAAGAAGAAAAATAAGATAAGCAAGACCCAAAATCTTGTTTTTTCTTTACAATAAACAACATTTAATTTGAGGTTACTCATCTTTTATTGTATAATTATTAAGAGGAGTAAAATATGAATGAAGAAATAATTAAAAATTTAAGTAAAGAAACAAACATAAGTGAAAAAAGGATAAATGCAGCACTTAAACTGCTAGAAGAAGGAGCAACAGTCCCTTTCATAGCAAGATACAGAAAAGAAGTGACAGAAGGATTAAACGAAGAAGAAATAAAACTAATAAGTGATGAATATAAAAGAAATCAAAATCTATTAGAAAGAAAATTATCAGTAATAAAACTAATAGATGAAAAAGGAATGCTAACTGAAGAATTAAAAAATGAAATAATGAGTAAAACTAAACTAGTTGAAGTAGAAGACTTATACTTACCATATAAAGAAAAGAAAAAAACTAAAGGTTCAGAAGCAATAAAACTAGGTCTTGAACCGTTAGCTAAAAAAATAATGTCATTCCCAGTAGAAGGAAGTCTAGAGTTACTTGCTAAACCATATAATATGGAAACAGAGAAAGCTCTTACTAATGCAGGATACATAATAAGTGAATGGATAAGCGATAATGCAAGTTACAGAAAATGGATAAGATCATTTATATATAATAAAAGTATAATTAAAACTAAACTAAAAAAGAATGCAATTGATGAAAATAAAACATATGAAATGTATTATGACTTTAAAGAACAATTCAAATATATAAAACACTATAGATGTCTAGCAATTAATCGTGCAGAAAAAGAAGGAGTAATATCAGTTAGTTTAGATTATAATGTAGAAGAAATAGAAAAATACTTAGAAAATAAAGTAATCAAAAATTATAAATCATTTGTAGTACCAGTAGTTATAACTGCCATAAAAGATGCTCTAAAAAGATTAATACTTCCTAGCATAGAAAGAGAAGTAAGAAATGAAATAACTGAAAGAAGTGAAGAAAAAGCTATTAAAACATTTAGTAGTAACTTAAATAATCTACTTTTAACAAGGCCAATCAAAGGTAGCAGAGTACTAGGATTCGACCCAGCATTTAGAACCGGTTGCAAACTGGCTGTTTTGGATGAAAATGGTAACCTCTTAGAAATAGCAGTTATATACCCACATGAACCTAAAAACGATAAAATAGGAAGCACTAAAGTATTAAGAGAACTAATAGATAAATACAAAATAAACCTAATAGCAATTGGAAATGGAACAGCATCAAGAGAAAGTGAAGCATTTGTAGCAGAAGCAATAAAAGGACTAGATGTAAAATACGTAATAACAAGTGAAGCAGGCGCTAGTGTATACTCGGCAAGTAAACTTGCAATAGAAGAATTTCCTGATCTAACAGTAGAAAAAAGAAGTGCAGTATCAATAGGCAGAAGAGTGCAAGACCCACTAAGCGAACTTGTTAAAATAGACCCTAAAAGTATAGGTGTAGGAGAATACCAATATGATGTTAACCAAAAAGAACTAACTGAAGCACTTGATTATACAGTAGACAATGTAGTAAACCAAGTAGGAATAAACCTAAACACAGCATCAGGAAGCATACTAAAACACATAAGTGGAATGACAAAAAAAGCAGTAGATAGTATTCTAAACTATAAAAAAGAACATAAATTTAAAACAAGAGAAGAATTAAAAAGTGTAAAAGGAATAACTGAAAAAATATATGAACAATCAGTAGGATTCCTAAGAGTTACAGATAGCATAAACGGCCTAGATAACACAGGCGTGCACCCAGAAAGCTATAATGATGCACTAAAAATACTTGACTACCTTAACTTAAAACTAACAGATATGCAAAAAGAAGAATTCAAAAATGTGCTAATAAATGCAGATGCAAATAAAATATCAAAAGACTTAAACTTAAACATATACTTAGTTGAAAGCATACTAAAAGAATTAAAAAGTCCAGGAATGGACCCAAGAGATGAGCTAGAAATGCCTCTTCTAAAAAGTAATATACTAACAATAGACGACCTAAAAATAGGTGATGAACTAGAAGGAACAGTAAGAAACGTAGCCTCATTTGGTGCTTTCATAGACATTGGACTTCACGATGATGCACTCGTGCACATATCTAAAATGAGTAAAAAATACGTAAGCGATCCAGGAGAAATAGTAAGTGTAGGTCAAATAATAAAAGTTTTCGTAGACAAAATAGACAAAGACAAAAACAAAGTATCATTAAGTTTAATAAAGGAGATATAAATGGAAAAATTAAACGTGCCCACTCACGTAGGGATAATACTTGATGGAAACAGAAGATGGGCTAAAGAAAGAGGATTAAAATCAAAAGATGGCCACAAAGCAGGTTTTGAAACTCTAAAAAGAATATCAAAATACATATTCAAAAAGGGTGTTAAAGTACTAAGTGTATTTGCTTTCTCAACAGAAAACTTCAAAAGAAGTGAAGAAGAAGTAAACTATCTAATGAATCTATTCCTAAAAGGTTTTAAAAGTAGTATAAAAGAATTTAACGAAAACAACATAAAAGTAGTATTCTCTGGAAGAAAAGAACCACTTAGTGATAAAGTATACAAAAGTATGAAAGAGCTAGAAAGCAAAACTAGTAAAAATAATGGTGGAATACTTAATATTTGTCTTAACTATGGAGGACAAGCTGAGATAGTTGATGCTACTAAGAAAATAGTTAATGAAGTATTAAACGGAAATATAAAAATAGATGATATAAATGAGGAACTATTTAGGGATAACTTATATAATAGTTTACCTTACATGGATTTACTTATAAGAACAAGTGGTGAGATAAGAGTATCTAACTTTATGCTTTATAGTCTTGCTTATGCAGAAATGTATTTTCCAAGTGTAAACTTTCCAGACTTTGATGAAAAAGAATTTGATAAAGCTCTTGATGTCTATAACAAAAGAGACAGAAGGATGGGTGGAAATAGCAAGAATTAAACTTGCTTTTTTATTTATGTTAGTTTATAATAAATAATCACAAGTGGAGGTAAAATATATGAATAACAAAGATGCATTATTTATTAAAAAAAACAGTTATAAAGTAAATGGAACAATTTACGAAACCAAAACTACTATTATGGAAGACGGAAGTATAATATTAGAAATCATAACTAAAAATGAAGTGCCTGTTAAACTAGTACTAAACACTAAAAGTAGTACTAAAGTATTTGACATCAATAATGAAGAATACACTTTAAAATTAAAAAAATAAGGAGAAATAAATATGAAGAAAATAGATTTTAATAATGTTAGTTCAAGCGTAATACAAAAATTAAACATAATAGATAAATTAGTATTCTCACTTTCATATGATTTAAACACACTAATTATAAATGGAGATATATTAACAATAGATGTAGATTATCTTGGTAAAAAATATGATTTAGCTGCACTAATAACAAGCGACTTAGTATCTATTAAATTAAAAAGTAAAGAAGGAGAAAATAATATAATGTGTACTCACTTATTTAGAATAACTCCAGAGCTTGCTTTAAAAGTGTTAGAAATTGACGGAATTATTAAATCAAGAATATATTGCAAAATCGAACACAACTTAATTAGTGGAAATTACCAAAGTTTAAACGAAGAATTTACTTTAAAATATGAAAAAAGATAGATAAATTATCTACCTAATATAGTAATTATTCCGCCTCCAATGAAGAACAAAAGAATAATTATAGTGACTATCCAAACTAATACTCTAAGTATTTTTTGCTTAGTCTTTTTTTTCATAATAACTTCACCAATAAAATTATATAATATTTTGAATAAAATTAAAAGACCAATAATATAATTTACTATGAAAAATTTAATAAATAAAAAAATAATAAAAGTACTCAGCATTCTACTAGTATTAGGAATAATATCCGGAATAGTTTTTCTTTTAATTACATCATCATTAGATAAAATGATTATCAAAAATGAAATAACTGCATACATAGAAAATATAAACTCAAAAATAACTATAAGTACTATATGGACCAGTTTTAAATATAACATAATATACTTCATAATAATAACTATATCAGGAATATTATACTTATTTAGTCCATTAATAATATTCATAAATTACTATAAAGGTATGCAAATAGGTTTCTTATTAGCAAGTTTAGTCTACACTTATAAATCAAAGGGTATAGTGCTTTCGTTAGCAAGTATTATCCCACATACTATTTGTTTTGTAATTGGTATGATAATATACTCTTCAATAATAATGAATATCAGTTACAAACTAATGAAAGCTACATATAAAGAAGAAAGCATTAACTTAAAAATATTCCTAAAAAAGATAATGCTCTTACTTTTGATTAGCATAATATTTTCTCTAATAACTACAGTACTTGAACTACTTGTAAACACCTATATAATGAAACTAATTATTTAAAAATTTAAAGTCGCATTAATATGTGGTTTTTACATTAATTTAAACTCTATATATGGATAAAATAATGTACAAAATAATTGACTTTTACCCTCATTTATTATAGAATATAAAATTAAATGAAAGGGGGTACTTATATGCACGTAACAATACCTAGCGCTGAATCAATTGGAAACTTTGGAACTGTTCATAAAAAGATAGATGAAGTATTTAAAATAAGGGGCACAAAATTTAATGCAACAGATTATGCAATAGTTAACGGTCAAGCAATTGATGTAGAAGATGGCTGCTTTGAAGGTCAATATTGGGCAACAGTTTTACTAGCAGGTTACGTAAATATTCTAAAAGCAATAGTACATACAAACGTTGAATCAAATATTAATAATATAGGGACTATGCCAGTTTTAATAAATGACGATGATGAATTATCAAACATTAAATTCAAAGAAAGTAATGACGGTATATTTGAAACATACTACTCAGAATATCCTCAAAAAGCAGTATCAGGTTTGATGCAAGAAAAATTAGAGTCCGCATATGAAGCAAAGATACTAAAAATAGAAAACTACACATTAAGTAATCCAATGTGCCCAAAAGAAAAACAAAAAAGACATACAGTATACAACTTTGAAGGCAAAAGATATATAAGAACAGTAATGAATTCTTTCTTTTCTAATAGAAATAAATTAACTATGCTATCCAATGGTGAAAAATATAAAAATGGAGACATTGTATGGATAGAAATTATGCCAATAAAATGGCTACGTTTAAATGATGATAATCTTATAAGTGAGAAAATTCTATTCAGTGGTTTAGAAATTACTAAATCTAGTGCATTAATAGGTTATGAAATAAGTGAACTTTATAATTACTTAAATGATCAATTTATAGAAGATATAAAAAATTTGAAACCTAGCGAAAATTTAATTAATAAAGAGATAAATAAAAAAGTAAATCCATATAACTTTAACTTTGGTAAAGTAACTGAAGAAGATATCATAAAAGGAGCACTTCTAAGTGATATTCCAGTATTTTTACACGGTGCAAGTGGAGATGGTAAATCAGCTAGAGTTAAACACTTCGACGAAGATGCTACTATAATATATCTCAGAAACTCATCATTAGAAAGTTTTAACGGAAAAAGTGTTTACAACAGTGAAACTGGAGAAATGATTGATATAATGCCTTCTTGGCTTAAGAAAGTATATGAAAAATGTGAGAAAGAACCAAATAAACTTCATATAGTATTCTTTGACGAAATAAATAATGCATCAAATGTTATTCAAGGAATGGCTTTCAACGTTGTTCTAAACAAAGAAGTAAATGGAATATGGAAACTACCAGAAAATGCAAGGATAGTAGCTGCTGGAAATGAAATGAAAGATAGCTTAAGTGCAGAAGAGTTATCTGAACCTTTATTCAATAGGTTTGCTCACGTGTATATAAATACTACTACTGAAGACTGGCTCAAATGGGCTACAACACCATCTGAAAAGTATGAAAGATTAGACAATGTAAAAGTAGTAAATGAATATAAAATTCATCCAAGTATATATGCTTATATTACTTATAAATCATTTATGAAGAAATCAGTTTTAAGAACAAAATATAACGGTGTAACACCAAACGCAGATCCAAGAAAATGGGAGATGGCTTCTAAAGTTTTATATGCAACCAATAGGCCTGATATGCTAAGAAGTTTAATCGGCAAAGAACTTACCAAAGACTTCATTGGATTTACTAAAAAAGAAGTAATTACAGTAGAAGATGTAATAAATCACAACTACGATGAAACAATTACTGATGAACTAAATCTAGCAGAAAAATATAACTTAGCAGTTGGTTTATCTGTAGTAGATAAAGAAAACTTAGAAATAGTTAGAGACTTTGTATATAATATAGGTAGAGAAATAGGCGCTACTTTTGATACATTATGGACTCATGGAAATGAAGAAAGATTAGAGTATTTACTTGAAATAGAAAGTAAGAAACAGGATAATAAAAAAGAAACTTCTATTAAGGAAGTTGAAAATCTAAGTTTTACATTTATAGATGTAGATAGTGAAGAGATAAAAAATTTATATTTGTTTAAAAGATTAGATGCTGAAATCACTGATTTTGCATTATGTACCGGAGGAATTTATGCAGATATTGAGGGCGTTAATAATGGGTACTATTGGACACTAACTCATAAAAACTTATCCTCAAATTATGGACCTATAGATGAGTCAACTATTGTAGCTGTTGATAGTGAAGGGGAGGAAATAGCAGTATACATTAATAAAAAAACCTATAGTGCAAGGCCTCTTCTAATTAACGCATCAAGCTATGAAGCAGTAAATAAATTTTTAGGTAATCATTATATAACAGATGATCACAAACCAGTAATTGAGTTTGGAGAATATCCTCAAGATGCTGTTTCACTTGGAATGCAAAACAAATTAAAAAAGTTATATAAAGAAAATAAACTAGAATTAACTGAAAATTACTATACAATTTATGATAATAAAAGCTATGATAAAACTTCTCCTAATTTAGAAGATTTAAATAAACAAATTACTTTTGAATATATTTATAATGGCAAAAAATATGTAAGAGTTAATGGAAATTTTGCTGATGGAGGAGCTACATTATCTAATGATAATAGTTATGAAGATGGAGAGGAAATTTGGATAGAAGTTAAACCGATTGAATGGTACTTATATAAAAATGAAAATGGCGAATATTGTTTACTTAGTTTAAAATTGTTATTTTCAGGAGTACCATTTAGTACTAAAAAAAATTATGATGGAGATTTTGAAAATACATTTATAAAAGAATTTATGGATGAAGAATTTTCTAAAGATATATTAAGAGGGCAATATCTTACAAAAGAAAATGAAAATGTAAAAGCATTAAAAAAATAATAAAGTTATACCATAATGTAGTAAAATATGGTATAATTTTTCGTAGAAATGGAAGTGAAACTTATGAAAGTAGTAGTAGGTATGAGTGGAGGAGTAGACTCAGCAGTAAGTGCATATTTACTTGATAAAGAAGGATATGAAGTAATAGGCTTATTTATGAAAAACTGGGACTCTAATATCAATAATGACAAAGAAGGTATAACTGATGGTATATGCCCTCAAGAACAAGACTTTAAAGATGCTAAAAGTGTATGTGATTATTTAGGTATTCCACTCTATAGAGTAGACTTTATAAAAGAATATTGGGATACTGTATTCACTTACTTCCTAGAAGAGTTAAAAAAAGGAAGAACACCAAACCCGGATATTATGTGTAATAAGTATATTAAATTTGATTTATTTAAAAAAGAAGCAAAAAAACTAGGAGCAGACTATATTGCAACAGGTCACTATGCCAGAATAGAAAATGGAAGACTCTTAAGAGGAATAGATAATAATAAAGATCAAACATACTTTTTAAGTCAAGTAAAACCTAGTGAATTTAAAGATGTTTTATTTCCTGTTGGTGGTCTTACTAAACCAGAAGTTAGAAAAATTGCTTTAGAAGCTGGTTTACCTGTTGCAGAAAAAAAGGATTCAACTGGAATATGCTTTATCGGAGAAAGACACTATCAAGATTTTATTTCTAACTATTTAAAAGGTAAAGAAGGAGATATAGTAGATATAGATACACTTGAAATAATTGGAAAGCACAAAGGACTTATGAACTACACTATCGGTCAGAGAAGAAATGTGGGATTATCAGGAGATGCTAAACGTCACTACGTATGTGGTAAAAATGTTGAAAAAAATATACTATATGTAGCATTTGGAGATGATAATAAATATCTAACATCAAACGAAGCAGTAATCGAAGATATGAACTACATAAGTGACTTAAAACCAGCCTTTGCAACTTGTAAATTTAGGTACCGTGGGGAAGATGTACCAATCAGCATAGAATATAATGGTAATGAAGTAACTTTAAAATACGAAAGTGCAAAAGCAGTAACTCCAGGACAAGCTTGCGTAATATATCTTGGAAGCGAAGTTATTGCAGGCGGTATAATAAAAGAAGTAAGAAAAGATGGAGAAAAATTATGGTACTTATAAAAGTACTTTTTTCTTGCATAATAATGCTAAAAGTGCTATAATAAACAGCATTAATGGGGGATATATATATGATAAATGATAAAGCAATTGAATATAATTCTAAAGTAATAAAAATTGAAAGACTAATAGAAAACTTAAAAAACATCGGAATAAATACTGAGAAATATGAAATTGAGCTTAAAAGTATAAAAGAAAGCTTACTAAATGAACACAGTAAAAGCACGTCAAATAAATACTTTGGCATAGAAAATGATTACATAGGTGCTATGAGTAAACTAAACAAACTAGAAGCTCATCTAAATGAATATATGGTATACTTTAAGGCATACAATTTCACTGTACACTTAAGAGAAGACATCAAAACAGTCGAAGAAGATAAACTATCATTCTACATTGATGAATTAATAAAACTATTAAGAGAAATAAAAGCATCTAACACTCTTATATATGATAAAGAAAAAGAAATAATAGAAAATCTTTATAAAGTAACATACTACCTATTACTTGAAGAAAACAAACATCTAACTGAGCACAAACTATATAATGTAGTTTCTAAAAGCGAAGTAGACTTATACTACTTAGATAAAATCTTATTAAGTGATATTGAAAGTATAAGCGATAAAGAAACTCTTAAAAAAGTAAAAAGTGAAATACATTTAATGAACTTAAAAGGTAATGAAGCACACTATATAACTGAAGACATCATAAAAACAATAATATTTGCTAAATATGGTGATGATTTAAGAGATAAAACTACAGAAGAACTTAATAAAATAGCGAATGAAATTAAAGATAATCTTTCACAAATCAAACATAAAACTAAAGCTATTGAAAATGAAATGTCTAGAATCGAAATTATTAAAGAGTCAATAAAAGAGTTTAAGCTTAATCTTGCCAAACAAATTGCTAGTATAGGATTAAATTTTGGATTACTAACCTTCACTTTAGGACTTACTCCATTTATCTTAAGCAAAATTCCATCTCCTAGAACATATAAATATACTTATGACTTAGATGGAAATGTAATAGAAGAAGTAGATGAGGGATATCAACAAGAACTAGCTGACTACTATAAAGGGAAAGTAACAGTAAGATACCCTTATACTTTGAGAAAAGGTGAATATAAGTATGATTACAGAGAGTATACTTTTGAAGAAGATGAATTTGAAGCTGTTTTAAATGCTTTAAAAAATGGAAAAGAACTTGATTATGAAGAAAAAAGTGGTAAATATACTGCTCTTGAAGCTGCAAGTGTACCAAATGAAACAGTTACTACTATTGAAGTAAGAAAGCAAGATAAAGACGATACTATAAGTGTATTTGAAAGAGAAAAAGAAAATGCAATACTCGTGTCTTTCTTAACTGGACTACTTATTACAGGAATAATTTATGTACCTTTTTTATCAGCAGAAGATATAGATTTTGGTTTATATAAAAAGATACCTGATTTAAAAGATATAATCAAGGACTTTATTAAGTCAAAAGATGTTAAAAGATTAAAAGAAAAGAAACTAGATGTTGCTCTTTTGAATGCTGAACTTATGAAATTAGTACAAAATGATAACGAACTTAAAGAAAAATTTATGAGAATTTATAAAGCTAATGAAAGCTTACTTGTAGAGAATAAAGAAGTATTTGAAAAACTTATAAATGAAGTAAAAGAAGATGGTAAAACACTATCTTTAAAATAGAGTAGGGATAATAAATTTATTTACCTACTCTTTTAATTTCCTTTATTTTTTCTTTACTTTACACTTGACACACTCTTGTAAAGTGTTGTACAATGGAAATACACAATAGAAGGAGAGAGATGAAGTGAAAAATTTAAATGAATTATTACAAGAATTAGGAATATCAAAAGTAAAATTAGCAAAATATTTAGGAGTATCTAGACAAATGATATATAACTATCTAGAACTAGAAAGTTTAAATAAATGGCCAAAAGAAAAGAAATTATTATTATTTAAATTACTAGATTTACAAGATGGTAGTGATGAATCAATAGCCAAAATAAAGGTAACTGCAGAGTATTTAGAGAATGTTGAAACAAGACTTAACCAAAGTGCAAAACTAGACACAGACCAATCATACTTTAATTTAAAAGATTTAAATAAAGAAGAACAAGCATTAGTAAATGACTTAATAAATTTAATAAAAGAAAAGTTTACAGAAGAGAAAAATAAAAACACATATTATGAGTTCTTATACCTATATCACGTTTTACAAAGTATAGACTCTATTCCAGAAATAAAATACATATTAGCATATCTATCAAAAACAACTGGATTTAGCGACCCGATGGAATTTAAATTTGATGAAACAGCACAGTTCATACTTGAAAGTATAATATTTACAGCAATGAATCTATACAATAATGGAGGAGCAACTAAGAGCAAATTAATAGCTTCTCACGAAAGATTTGTAAAAGAAATAGAAAACACTAAAGAAGAAGTTTTAAGTAGAACACAACAACTTACTACAATTAAATTACAAGCACTACGTGAACTTGGTTATGATAAAATAACAACAGAAAATGCTGGAGAAGTAATTAATAAAATAGCAGAAATACAATCAAGAAAAGTAGTAATAGGTGAAAAGCAAAACTAGGTACCAAAAGTACCTTTTTTATTTGACTTTTACATTTAATTAAAGTATAATATCAGCCGTAGTGGGGGAAGATAAAATGTTAAAAGAATATAATGAAACTTATGCTAAAATAATGTGGTTATACACTAAACTAATAACAGGAATTAATAGTAGATCTGCAGAAGAAATAGAAAAATTATACTTAGAATATTTAAAAGAAAGTATTAAATTAAGTACCAATAGACCAAAATTTGAAGAAAATACAAAAAAATATAAACATACAAATTGCTATGGATATGCTCTAGAATACTCTTGCCCAGATATATTTATGGATTTATATGAACATATTAATATTGATTCATTTGCATTTAATCTAGGTTTTACAAGTGATGAAATATATAATCGCTACGAATTCGAATATAACTATAGTGCTATGATGACAGACTTTGAAAATTTTGGCATACGTGCATTTAATAGTAGTATAGATTCTAAAAATAGATACGGTGGCTACAAAATAGCAATATATAAATCATTTGGAGACTTTCATTTACTAAGACAGAACATAGATGGAACTTGGTCACATAAATTAGGTTACTCAAACATCATCGAAAGAGTAGAGCCCTTAGAATACATAGAAGGGGAGTACGAAAGGGTAAATGTACTAGAAATAGTAAAACCAACTATAAATAGAAGATAAAAATAATACAAGTTAATCAGTGCTTGTATTTTCTTTATTATTAAGTAAGCTTAACAAATTACATAAGAAATTTAATATAGTTATCATAGTTAAACAAAATATATAGAACTACAAGAATTATGAAAATAAACTAGAAAGAAAAGAGTAAATGATTAATCATATGAAAGAATCACAAAAACTCTTTTAGAAATAGAACTTAACATAATATATATTATACGAACTTAATAATTAGAATAAAAATACAGTTATTAATACTAATATTAAGCCTATAATCATACCCAGAATACTTACATATTTATAGTTATATTTATTAACTTCTGGTAACATTTCATCAATTGCTAAAGTTATCATTATACCTGAAACTATCATTAATATAACACTTATTAGAACATTTGAAATATAATCCTTTAATAGCATATAAGCTAGAATTGCTCCAAGTGGTTCTGCAAGACCTGAAATTAAACTCATTATAAGTCCCCTACTTTTATTATTCGTAGCGTAGTAGATTGGTACAGCAATACTTATGCCTTCTGGAATGTTATGAAGCATAATCGCAATACCTAAACTAATACCAGTAGATAAATCACTATAACTTGCCATAAATGTTGCAATACCTTCTGGAAAATTATGTATTATAAGCGCTATCATACTAAGTACCCCTACTCTATATAGATTATTATTTGAAAGTAGGGCAACTTTCTTATTTATTTTAGTAACTGATATCTTACCTAATATAAACATTATACTGCCTATTATAAATGCCCATATAAGACCAAACTTATTATATAGAGTAAATGTACTATCAGGTATTAATTCAAAGATACTGATTGATAACATGACACTTAAACTAAAGCTTAAAGAAAAACAAATAAACTTAGATGTATTCTTAAACTTAATAAATACTACTAAACCACCTAAGAATGTACTTAATCCTGCAATAAAAGAAATAGCTAGAGCATATAAAGTATTATTATTTATAATATCACTTCCCTACTCTAACTATATGAATGATAATCTTTAGTTATTTATAAAAACTATTAGAAATATACTCTTGTTTCTAATAGTTAAATAATATTATTATATAAGTTTTTTATTTTTATTTAAGAATTCTTGATCATTAAAATCAAATTTCATTTTGCTAAAATTTTGATTGTAATTATCAAATAAATTAAGTGCATATTCTTTATCTAATAATTTGTCTTTAACAAAACCACCTATATAAAAATAACCTAAATTATATATATAATATGGTTCACCATACTCAAACTCCTCATAATCACATTCATTAAAAAAATGAATTTTTTCAACATAATATTTGCTAATTAAACCTGATGTATTAATTTTATTTAATTCATCAATAGTATCTACTTTAACATACTTATCTTCATAAACAAATATAATAAAATGATATAAATATACTTTATCTTTATAATAATCTATATTATCATAAAACTCTTTTTCAGTTATTTCATAAAAATTATGATTAATATTCATTTTATTCATCCCCTCTTTCTTTTCTAAAGATTTTTCCAGCTTCTTTTTTTTCTTCATCATCAGTATACTCTCCATGTCCACCTTCGTAATATTCACCTTCTGTTTTAGAGTAGCCACCCCAACGGTGAACATGTGTCTTAGTTCCTTCGTCCTGTATTTCATCATACTTAGGATATCCAGTATCATTATCGTGTCTTAGTCTAAACATCCTCCATCATACCTCCTTTCTTATAATAAAACTCATTTGAGTATGGTTCAAACTTAGTACTAGAAACAAATTCTTTGTCCCATCTAGAATCTATACATATTTTGCTTTCGTTGCAGTATAAATTTAAAATTTTTTCTTTAAAAAAACATTTTTTTGATTTTATATTTAATTTATTCGCACATCTACAAAAATACTCAAATCTGCTAAGAAATTCATTATATAACCAATTACTTTTGTCTTCCTTTGATAGATTATCAATTTCATTTTTTGCGATATATTCATTTATTTTACTGGAATAGCATAAAGCACATGCTTCATCAATAATTGAAACAAGTTCAGAGGTAAATAATACTTTTTTACTACTTGTATTTGGCTTTAATTTGTATAAATCCACATTATCGAATACTTTTTCTTTGTTTTGATTTCCAATAATATATAACTCTTTCAAAATATCTTTATTGTAATTTTCTCCCTTAAATTTATACAAAGATAATTCAAAATCGATGAATTCATTTATTTCTAAATCTGAAAATCCACAAAAATTTAATCTATTTTTTATTTCATTTAAAAATTTTAAATCTTTAGTATTCGCAAAACGTATAATCAAATCAGAAATTAGTAAATTTTTAGTATATTTCATATGATCCTCCTAATTCATATTTATTATATATTTTTAATAGAAATGTCAACATATATCTTTAGATATCTTTTAGACTCTTACTTTTACTTTTCATAATGGATACTTTTTAAATATACTTTTTTAGTAGGTCTTAAAATTAAGTTTTCAGCTTCTAATACTTTTGATCCGATATATTTCATAACTAAAGCACCATCTTTCTATTTAATATTTTACCAAATTTCTAACGAAAAGTCTTTAATTTTTTTCTTTAAACTAAATATTACCAAATAAATTAGTTATATTAATGAATTAAAACCAAGTTGTTGTAAATAATACTAACAGGTGGTGATTAAAGTGGCAAGAAATACTTCAAGAAACAGTGCTAAAAATACTAGCAGAAATAGTGCTAGAGCACGTAAAACAACATCAAGAAACAGTGCTAGAAATACATCTAGAAATTCAAGATGTAAATAGTATAAAAAAAGAGACAATATCAATTTTCTCTTTTTTATTTTATTTTAAATTTTTTAAATAACTCTCCCCTAGCCCTAAATCATTTTCTATACCAAAATTATCTAGAATAGTCGCACCAATATTAGAGAAAGTATGTCCTGTAGGAATCACTCCCCTATACTTGAAACTCTTAGAATAGAATATAATAGGAACATTTTCTCTAGTATGATCAGTCCCCCTATAAGTAGGGTCATTGCCGTGATCAGCAGTAAATATAACTAAATCATCTATTCTTAGTCTATTTAAGAAATAAGGTAAACAATAATCTAGCTCCTCAAGACATTTCAAATATCCATCCTTATCCCTTCTATGGCCATACTTACTATCAAAATCATTTAAATTAAGAAATAAAAGTCCATTAAAATCACTTCTAGCAAAATCATTTAATTTAAGCATACCATCTACATTATTCTTAGTCTTAATTCCAGCAGTAATACCTGTATCAGCAAAAATATCTTTAATCTTACCAAGTGCTATAACATCATATCCTTTATCATACATCATAGTCATAACATTCTTAGGAGGCACCTGAGTAAAATCTTTTCTTCTAGGAGTTCTAATAAAATCTCCAGGCTTTCCTATAAAAGGTCTAGCTATAACTCTCCCAACTTTATATTCTTCTCTAAAAACAACCTTACTTATTTTCTCACAAATATCATAAAGTTCTTCTACTGGTATAACATCTTCGTGAGCAGCAACCTGTAAAACCGAATCAGCACTAGTATATACTATTAATGCTCCAGTCTTCATATGCATTTCGCCAAGTTCTTTAATAATCTCAGTACCAGAAATAGCCACATTACCTATAATCTCTCTACCAGTAATTCTTTGAATCTCACTAATAAGTAAAATAGGAAACCCATTAGGATAAGTCATAAAAGGTTTATCATAAATAATACCCATCATTTCATAATGACCATTCAAAGTATCTTTAGCCTTATTCATAGGCTCTATTTTCCCGTGATATCCAATCTTATACTTATTCTCATTCTTAACCAAATCAACAAGCCCAAGTTTCTCAAAAGTAGGCAAATGATATCCATTATGATCTAAAATATGTCCTAGTGTACTAGACCCACTATCACCAAATTTATCAGCATCTTTAGCCTCACCTACTCCTAAACTATCCATAACTATCAAAAATATTCTTTTAAACATATTATTTACTCCTTCTTCGCTCTAGGAAAATAAGTATCATAATTTTCCCTTAAAACATTATTAACTACATAAGTATAAATATTTGTAGTACTTATATTCTCGTGTCCAAGCATCTCTTGTATGCTTCTAATATCCGCACCTCTCTCAAGTAAATGAGTAGCAAACGAGTGCCTTAAAGTATGAGGTGTAATATCTTTATCAATTTTAACTTCTTTTCTAATATTATTTAAAATAAAATTAAATCCTTGTCTACTAATAGGTTTCCCGTGATTATTCAAAAATATCAAATCATAATTATTCTTATTTAATAGCTTACTTCTATAATCATTAATATATATTTTCAAATAATACTGAGCTATTTCTCCTAAAGGTACAATTCTATCTTTCTTACCCTTACCATTTACCCTAATAAGTGAATTTTCAAAATCTATATTAGAAAAACACAAACCAACAAGTTCACTAACCCTAAGTCCAGTTGCATACATCACTTCAAGCATAGCCTTATTTCTATAATCAAAAGGTGTTTTAAGATTAATGTTTAAAAGCCTATCAACTTCTTCTACACTCAAATACTTAGGTAATGTCTTCTTAGTCTTCAAAGAATATATTTCCTCTAAAGGACTCTCGCGAATTACATTATTATCTACTAAATACAAATAAAATCCCTTAAGTGAACTTATATGTCTATTGATACTCTTCTCATTAAGATAACTTCTTAAATATGATATATACTCTAATATTTGTTTTTTACTCATATACGTAATATCAGAATTATTATTCCATTCATAAAATTTAATTATATCCAAAATATAAGAATCAATAGTATTATTTCCAAGTTTCTTTTCAGTTTTCAAAAATAATTCATAATCTTCTATATTCTTCATACTAATATTATCTCATAAAATAATAATAAAAGGTAGATAAATCTACCTTTTATTTACATAATTATTACATATGGATCAGTTTTAGTACCAGAACCACTTACAAGTACATCTTTTGATAAAGCCATGACTGGGGAATAAGCGCCTAGATTTATAACGTAATTACCACTGTGAGCACAGCCATTTGCTTCTACACCAAACGAAAGATTGGCTCGAGAAGCAGATGGCCCTATAAACCTTTGCCATTGATTACTTCCTTGAAATAACCAGTTATTATTATGACATAATGTAGTTTCATCATAATTGTATGGTTTAACAGTTCTTGCACAGTCACTTGCTAATACCCCATATCCATAGTCACTCGAATAAATTAATCCTACACTTCCAGTAAATATAACTGCATTTGAATAGCTTTCTGCTGCTGTATAACCAGGTATATTTCCTCTTTCCATCAAGTACAAATCTGATGCTGTAAGCAAACTGGATGAATCTGATGTCCCTAGATACATCTTAAAGTTAACGGTATAACTATAGTTAGTTAAGTTGTACACGTTTGACAAATTACTATACATTGTTGTATTTGGAAAATGGTTTGTATTCTTTTCATCATATGCCATAGTTGGATAACTCCCTTGTTCATAATGTCTTCTTACTCTTATTACTTCTTCTCCATTTTCCCCATCATTAAATACACCAATTATTCTCCATAACTCTTTCTCATTAGTACTTTTATTAGTCATGTATATATAGTTATTTGGATCAGTTCCTTCATATCTGTATCCATTCTCATTATATATTCCATTTGTATGACTAGTTGCATATGATTTTATTGTTTCCGATAAAGTAGGTGGCAAATCCTCAACTTCATAAGGATTATTACTACTACCATCTCCACTTTTCCATACTAAATCTCCTTTTAAACTTATAACAGGCCTAACTCCATATGAATGGTCAACGCCGACATAACTGAGGTGTCCTGGGCTGCTTGATCCACGAACGCTCCAGACACCCGAACCATCATCACTCCAGAAATAAGGTGACATTAGCCACCACCATGTACTCCCTATTATACTTCCGCCATTACTATTTAGATAATACCATACTGCAGATACTTCACTACCTGCTTTCCCACCGGCATATGCAACTTCATCTGCTGACATGAGCCCTACCGGATAATTTAATTTTGCTCTTGTATTACTTCCTGAGAATGCATCTTCACTATTAGTACAATTATAACTTGGCATTTTATTTGTAAATAGTCTTCCTCTTGCTGCATAGTTAAAACCAGAACTTACACTATACATTGAATCAGACTCTAACTCTCTATCATTACAATATACTGCTTCTTTGCTTAAATATTTTGTAAAAGCAGATAAATTATTACTATACCAAGTATCTATTACTCCTTTTATAGTACTATCATTTTCATTTGTTCTGTTTAAAGCAAGTGTTCCACTTGTTCCATACATATATCCTACATACATTGGGTCATTAAGCACGCTATTAAATGGACTTTCCAAAATATACCCTTTTGTTGTATCAGGACTTGTTCCTGAATACAAAAGTCTTACACTTCCATCATGGTTAGTTCTTATTATTCTCCAGTAGTAACCAGCAAACTTAACCCAGTTGTTTTTAGCATTTCCAGCAAAATAATATACAGGCACCCCATCATTTCCACTTATACTTTCAGTAGTCTTATAAAGTGTTCCGGTATTACTTTCAGTAAAAATTGTACTAAAGTCACTTCTTGTTTTCACAGTAGGATTATCACTAACTACCTTAGAATAAATAGTAGGCCTAAAATTCATAGTACAATAATCAGGAATCTTAATATCACTAAAACTAAGTGTATTATCTACTTTATTATAACGAGCAGTTGTACCATTCTTGCAAGTAACCTTATCTATTACATAACTACTAATTAATTCCTCATAAGAAAGATTCGTACTCTCATCATTAACTGTAAACGCGGTTATTCCTGCTGGTTTATCAAGAACATTTAACTGACTTGTACTTTCAGATTTTTCTACTTTATTATTCTCGTTAATAATAAAAGCACTACTTGCTAATAATAAAAATACTACTACAGCAAAACTAAAAATTAACTTTTTCCATAATCCATACTTCATATTATACCTACTCTCATTATAATTATATTCCACTTTGGAATGGAAGTCAATATTCCATTTTAGATTATGTTATTCTTTAGGCGGTGATAAAAATGAATAGATTAAAAGACTTAAGAGAAGAAAAAGATTTACTTCAAAAAGAAGTTGCTAGTTATTTAAACATAACACAAACAGGATACTCTAAATACGAAACTGAAATGCACGACATACCAACAAGTACATTAAAAGTTCTAGCAAAATATTATAATGTAAGTATAGACTATTTGCTATATTTAACCGACGAAAGAAAACCATATCCTAAAAGTAAAATAGAAGAAAAAGATGTTTTAAAATAATTAATGTGATAAAATATTAATGGTGATAATTTTATGGAAACATTAGCAAACAAATTAAGACCAACATCTCTAAATGAAGTTGTTGGACAAAAACATCTAATTGGTGAAAATAAAATATTAAGTAATTTAGTAAAAAACAAAAAAATATTTAATACAATATTCTATGGTAAAAGTGGTATAGGTAAAACCACAATTGCACTTGCTTTAATGAATGAACTTAAAATAAATTATAGAATATTAAATGCAACTATAAATAGTAAAAAAGATTTCGAAGTAGTATTTGAAGAAAGTAAAATATATGATAACTTAGTATTAATAGTAGATGAAATACACAGAATGAATAAAGACAAACAAGATTTGCTATTATCATTTATTGAAAGTGGTCAAATCATTCTGATCGGGCTTACTAGTTCAAATCCATACCATTCAATAAATCCAGCCATAAGAAGTAGATGTCAGCTTATAGAACTTAAAGAACTTAGTGAAGAAGACATAATAAATGCCCTAGATAAAGTTAAAAATATATATAGTGATATAGTCCTAACTAATGAAATAAAGTCTTATATTGCACGTCTAAGTGCTGGAGACTTAAGATATGCATACAACCTAGTAGAATTTTGCTACAATAGTTTTGGAAGTAGTTTCACAATAGAAAATATTAAAGAAATATCATCAAGAACAAATATATTTTATGATAAAAATGAAGATGGTTATTACGATGTAATAAGTGCTTTTCAAAAAAGTGTAAGAGGTAGTGACGTTGATGCAAGTGTACACTACTTAGTTAGACTAATTGATGCAGGAGATTTTGATATTCTATATAGAAGAATGCTTGTTATTGCTTATGAAGACATCGGGCTTGCTAATCCTACTCTTCAAAGCAAAGTATTAACAGCAATAGAAAGTGCAGAAAGATTAGGACTTCCAGAATTATACAAGCCACTTACACAAGCAGTAATAGAAATGGCTCTTAGTCCAAAAAGTAACACAATCGAGCAAACATACCAAGCAGCAATAAATGACCTTAGAAAAAACAACGTAGGAAGAGTTCCAGAACACATTAGAACCACAAGTCCAAATTATAAATATCCTCACATATACAAAAATCACTATGTAAAACAGCAGTACTTACCAGACAACATTAAAACAAGCAAATACTATTTTCCTGGAGACAACAAATACGAACAAGCAATGTCTCAATATAATGAAAAAATTAAAGAGTAAATTCTTTAATTTTTATTTTGAAACAACATCATTTATAATATAGTTTGTAATTAAAAGGCCTGCTACTGCTGGCACATAACTATTACTACCTAGAACTTCTATATTTTTTACTTCCTCCGTACTAGATATTACAGTTATTTTCTTTTGAATTTTTTTGTCTATCATACCTCTTAATTTTTTTGCTAATTTATCATAACTAGTTTTATCAAGTGTAGTTATTTTTAATTTAGTTGCATCCATTTTCTTAGCGGTTCCCATACTACTTATTATTTTTATACCTTTATTTGTACATTCATTTATTAAAAGCATCTTAGTACTAACGGAGTCACAAGCATCTATTACATAGTCATATTTTTCTAGATTAAATTCTTTTATTGTATTTTCATCAAGAAATAAATTTTTAGTTATAACATTTATATTTTCATTTATTGAAAGTGCACGTTTTTTGGCTTCCAATACTTTTGCATTACCAATATTCGAAGTATCAGTAATAATTTGCCTATTTAAATTAGAAGAATCAATTGTATCAAAATCAACTATAGTTATATTCTGAATGCCACTTCTAACTAAACTCTCAAAAGTATATCCACCTACCCCGCCTATTCCAACAATAAGAATATTAAGATTCTTAATTTTTTCTAAATTATCTTTACCAACTAATGCCTCAAATCTTTCTAAATTCATTTTTTCCTCCAAAAAAAACCAAAATGACTGCAGTAATAAAACTCGCTCATCTGCGAGGTGGTAGTCCACATAATGATTATTAGGATTCTTAAATAAATAAGCATTCAACACCAATCATTAATTAGGTCCCCAAATTACTTATTTGTCGGTTTATTATGACAAATCATCTTGGTAATTTAATTATAACATAGTATTAATCTATAATGCAATATACTTTCACTTGACATAAGTAGCCAAAGTTTTTATTACAAACTAAGTATTCTTTTTACACTACATTCAATTTCACAATCAATATTATTACTATTACACCAATCAATATATTGATTAACTAAATCATCAGGATTCCATTCTCCTGCAATATAAAATTTATAAAATCTATTCTTTAAAAATTTAATTGTATTAGTATAAGAAGCCCCTTTAGTAATAAAATACTCAATACACTTGTCAACATTCTTTCCATTTAGTCTATCTTCTGCTTCATAAGCACCAGCCATAGTTAAATAGAAATAAACAGTATCATCTTGTCTTCTTCCTACAACAAAACCTTTATCCTCCATCTTTATAATAGTATTCCTAATTGCTGGATAAGCAATTCCAGTAATCTTAGAAAGTTCAGCTTTAGTAGCACCTTTCTCTTTCATTAAAGTTCCTAATATTCTATCCTCAGTAGAATAAATAGCACCTCCAACTTGTTTTAAGTCAAGAAATTGACCCTTATTGTCTTTTAACATCTTCCTCATCCTTTCTTTCTATGTAACTTATAATTGTATTTAAATTAACATTATAAGTAGCATTCATTAAATTCTTATCAGCCCCGGGATAATACTTATTTAGCTCTTTTACTAAATTCTTCATCTCTCTTCTCATACCAAGGCTTTTCTTAGTAACCTTACAAGCACAATCTATAAAATGTAAATCATTATACCTACAAAATCTCTTAATCTCTTCTTCTCTAACAAAATAAAGTGGTCTAATAAGTTCCATATTCTCAAAATTAGTACTCCTAAGTTTAGGCATCATAGTCTTAAACTCCCCATTAAATATAAGACTCATAAGTATTGTCTCAACCACATCATCAAAATGGTGCCCAAGTGCAATCTTATTACATCCTAGACTCTGTGCCTTATTATAAAGTGCACCCCTTCTTTTCCTAGCACATAAATAGCAAGGATTTCTTTCTCCATCAACTGTGTCGAAAATATTATATTCAAATTCAGTCAAATTAATATTTAACTTCTTAGCATTTTCTCTAATTAAATTTAAATTTTCTTCATCATACCCAGGATTCATCATAATAAACTCAAGTTCAAACTTAATCTTGCCATGCCTTTTAAGTTCCTCTAAACACTTAGCCAGCAGAAATGAATCCTTACCACCACTTATACAAACAGCAATTTTATCATTTTCATCAATCATAGAAAACTCATTAATTGCCTTAGTAAATGGTCTAAATATCTCTTTTCTAAACCTCTTAATAATACTTCTTTCTATATCTTTAACATCCATTACAACCTCTTTTTAAGCTTAAAATCACTTTGGTTTTCGACTATATCGTCTCCAAGTGTTACTTCCTCGATATTCTTTCCATCATTAAATATCTCATAAAATACATTTTCAAATATCTTATCTACAACTAAATTAAGTCCCCTAGCGCCTGTTCCATATGAAAGAGCTGTCTTAGCGATCTTCTCATAAATAGCATCAGGTATATTAAGTGTTACACCTTTACTTTGAAGAGCATTTACATACTTCTTAAGCTCACTTAAATTACTAGACTTTAATATAGTAATAAGATTATCTAAATTTAAAGAATTCATTCTAATAATAGTTTTAAATCTACCCATAAACTCAAGAGGCATACCAAACTTTTCAAAATCCTTAATAGTAAGTTCACTACCATACTTAACTTCTTCTTTAGACTTAACATCAGTCCCAAAACCAATATTATTTTTCTTTTCCATAGCTTGTTTATCATATAGATCAGTAAAAGCCCCACCTGCTATAATTAAAAGCTTACTAGTATCAAATTTAATAGTATTTCCCATTTGATTAATCTCAAGCGTAAACACCCCACCTTCTACTATCTTAAGAAGTCCCTTAAGAACATCACTCTTAGAAACAGATATATCAGCATCCTTACCAGCTTTTTTATCAATCTCATCTAAAAATAAAATACTATGTTCAGCTTTATTTATATCTCCACCAGCATTATTATATAAATGAACTAAAATATCTTCAACATTAGCCCCTTTATATCCAGTAGCAGAATAATTACTCATATCTTCAATATGCACAGGATAATCAATAACCTTAGCTATTTCATTAATAAGAGCAGTCTTACCAACACCACTAGGCCCATATAGAAGAATATTACTCTTCATATCTTTTCCAAATAAAGCATACTTATAAATTGCCAAAACAATTTTCTTAATAGCCTCATCTTGATTAATAATACTACTTTTAAGCTTATTAACTATTTCACTAATAGGTTTATCAAGAGTCTTCTGAAGCTTACTTTCAATATCTTCTCCTCTAGTAACTTGAGGTTTTAAATCATACTTTTCTTCAATTTTATCAAAAAACTCTTCCTCAGTTAAATCTCCATTTAATAAAGCATTAACTAAAACATTCTCATCTTCCACATAATTAAGTCCAAGATCAACTTTAAACTCTTTCTCAAATTCATCTACATTAATACCAAGAAGTGGAACTTCTTCTGTTTGTACAAAAACCATTTTCTCCATAAATTTATAATACTCTATACACTTATCCTTATCAAATTTCTTAATAGTTTTTGTATACTTAGTACCATCTTTCCTAACGCATTCTTTCTCTACAAAAAACCTTTCAATTGGAAGTGGATTAGTATAACTAATATCAAGTCCAAACTCACTAGCAACAATAGTATTAACATATTCTTTATTAGTAAAAAGTTCAGTAAACTTAGTTCCATTTTCATTCTCTTTTCCAATAGAAATACCTTCCACTAAATAATATACACCATCAAAATCAGGCCTTTGATATTCTCCCAAAATCAAAGCTACCTTAAGTTTATTATCATTCATATTTACCCCCTAAAAAATATTAAATATTCATATCTAAATACTCAAGTAATTCAGAAGCTTTAACTTTAACTTCTTCTTTAGTACTAGCGCATTTAACTGTCACATAAGCACCCATTTCTTCATCTTCTCCAACAATAAGTATATAAGCAGGATTAAATTTATCTACAAGTTTCCATAAACCTTTAATATTTTTACCAGTATAATCAGTTTCAACAATAAAACCAGAATTTCTTAAATCATCAACAATTTGATATGCATAAGCATTCCCTGAAAGATTCATAACAAAAATGTCTACTTCATTTGTTGGAACATATGCCTCTAGTTCAGCAAGTACTGTCATAATTCTTTCTATACCTGCTGCGAATCCCATAGCCGGAGTAACAGGTCCCCCAAGAGTTTCTACCAAAGTATCATATCTACCACCAGCTAAAAGTGTATTTGCTTTACCCAAAAATTCAAGATTACTCTTAATCTCAAAAACTGTATGACTATAATAATCAAGTCCTCTAACCAAAGTCTTATCTTCTTCAAAAGGTATATCTAAAAGAGTAAGTGCTTCTTTAACCTTTTCATAATATTCTTTACTCTCATCATTTATATAATCAATAATCTTAGGTGCATTCTTAATATACTCTCTATCACTATCATACTTACAATCTAATATTCTAAGTGGATTCTTATTAAGTCTCTCTTTACAAGTATCACATAAATTATCATAATCTTTCTCTAAATATTCTTTAATTACTTTATTATAATTATCCCTACTCTCATTATCCCCTAGAGTATTAATATAAACCTTTAAATCTGTAATATTAAGTCCACTCAAATACTTATATGCAAGATTAATTATCTCTGCATCAAAATATGGATTCTTAATACCAAATGCTTCTACTCCAAACTGAGTAAACTCTCTTAACCTACCACTTTGGGGTCTCTCATATCTAAAAGCACTTCCAAAATAATAAAACTTACTAACCCCATCTACATAAAGTTTATTCTCAATATAACTTCTAACAACCCCGGCAGTAAACTCAGGACGAAGAGTAATATTTCTACCACCCTTATCTACAAAATCATAGGTTTCCTTATTAACAACATCAGTTGTACTACCAACACCTCTATAAAAAAGTTCAGTATATTCAAAAGTAGGTAATTTAATAAAATCATAATTATAAAGTTTCATAAAATTACTTGTATATTCGTAAATATAATCATAAAGTTTACCTTCTAAACCATACACATCAAGTGTCCCCTTTGGCCTTTGCACACAAATCACTTCCTTGTAACACTTATTATACATATTTAGCCCTCTTTAGTCAAATAAAATTGGCAAAAAAATAAGCTTTACTTAAATAATTTTAAGTACTAAGAATATAATTAAATATGATAAAAAATATAATGAAAAATAAATTTGTTATGGGTACTATCATTTTACTAACAGGAGGTTTTTTCTCAAAGTTTCTAGGTTTCGTATTAAGAATAATAATTACAAGACAAATTGGAACTGAAGGAATAGGCTTATACTCACTTGTAATGCCTACATTTGGATTATTTATAACAATAGCAACATTCAGTTACCCTGTAGCAATAAGCAAAATCATAAGTGCAAGAGGAAAAAGTTCAAAAAAAGCAATATTCTCTATAATACCAATATCTATAATATTAAATTTATTCACTTTACTAATAATATTTTTAATATCAAAACCACTTGCAAACATATTTCTAAAAGATCAAAGACTATACATTCCACTTCTATCAATAGGTTTCACTCTTCCATTTATAGGCTTATCATCAATAATAAAAGGTTACTACTGGGGAAAACAAAGAATGGGAATATACATTCTATCAAATATAGTCGAACAAATAGTAAGAATAATAGTGCTCATCTTCTTGATTCCAAAAGTAATAAAAGTGTCTCTAGTACTCACAATATCTCTAATAATAGTAGTTAACGTACTAAGTGAAACATCAAGTATAATTGTAATGCTTCTAGGTTTACCTAAAGGAGTAAAAATAACAAAAGAAGACTTAAGGCCATCAAAAGAATACATAAAAGACATAATGAATATATGCGTTCCTTCAACAAGTAGTAAAATTGTAGGAAGCATAAGTCATTTCTTAGAACCAATAGTTTTAATAAATGTATTGTCTTACGTTGGATACTCTAATAACTACATAGTCACAGAATACGGTATTGTAAATGGTTACTCTCTTGCTCTTCTATTAATTCCACAATTTTTCACTATGAGCATAAGTACATCCTTAATACCAGAGCTATCAAAAAGTTACTCCATAGAAGATATTAAAAACTGTAAAAAAAGACTTTTCCAAATAACAGGATTATCTCTAATGATAGGTGCTTTTAGTACAGGAATAATATTTGCAGTGCCAGAATACTTTTTAAACTTAATATATAACACAAACTTAGGCGCTAATTACATAAGAGTACTTGCTCCATTCTTCTTACTTTACTTCATAAATACTCCTCTTGCAAGTGCTATGCAGGCTCTAGATATGTCCAAGGATGAAATGCAAATAACACTTCTAACTAGCTTCGTAAAACTATTTTTACTAACTTTATTAGCATTCCTAAAAATAGGTATGTATTCATTAATAATATCCACAATAATCACATTAATATATAGTACTTACTTACACATAAAAAAAGTTAAGAAAAAACTCTCTTAACTATTTACCACGCTTATTTTCACCAACTAATTTAATAGGTACAGTAAGCTCTTTAATTCTCTCAATAATTCTTCTAGCCTTAATTTTATCACTACCGGTAGCCGTATCAGACAAATGCACTTCTAGTTCTTCAAGAGTATAATTAGAAGTAAAAAAAGTAATCTTCTTATTATCCATTCTACTTTGAAGTATACCACCTAAAACCTCATCTCTACTCCATAAAGTATTATTCTCAGCCCCAATATCATCTATAAGTAAAACATCAGTATAAATAAGTTCATTATAAACTTTCTCATAACTCTCATTCTTACTATTAAAAGAATCCTTTAGCCTCTTAAGCAAAAGTGGATAATATATACTAGTACATTTTACCCCTCTCCTACTAAGTTCATTCAAAAGAGCATTTAAAATATAACTTTTCCCAGTCCCAAAAGAACCACTCAAATAAACTCCTTTCTTATTAGGATAATCATTCATGAAGTCTTTAATGTACTTAATTAACTCCACTCTTGCATTATCATCAAGATAAATATCTTTCATCTTAGCATTTCTAAGTAAACTAGAAGTCTCATAAAAAGTTACATTACTCTTATATTTGTCACATTCTTTTTTATACTTACAAGGAGTAAAATTAAAAAATACATTATCTCCATCTATACTTGGAAAATTAACATACCCTTTAACCTCATTCTTACAAAACTCTAAACCTTTACAATTCTTACAATTATTAAGCTCTAATACTGTATTTTCTAATTTAGAAGTATACTTACAAAGGATCTCTTTAGATAAATTTAACTTATAACACAAAGAAGCAAACTCTTTATTTTCCATACTAATCATAAAATTCTTCTCATTAATACTCTGATAATCTTTTTTAACTTTAATTTCACTATTTATATTTCTCATACAAACTCCTTAAGAAAATCTTCAAGTACCTCTTTAGTCTCTACTTCTAATTCTTCTTTCTTTAAATTCTTATTAAACCAATCAGGTGTATTCTCTTCTTTTTTAACATTTGCACTTTTAGTTTCTTTTATCTTTTTCATTTTCTTATGACTCTTCTCAGCATACTCCATTGCTTCTTTTGCAGTTTCAAGCCCAGCTCTTTTCCATTCAGAAGCCACCACTTCTACATAGTTCTTAACTAAACGATTATTTTGAATTTTTAAAATATAATCAATAAGAACATTGACAACAGCAGGATTAAGTTTCAAATCAACAACAAGCATTTCAAGTATCTTCATATCCCTCTCAGTAGGTCTTACTCCCTTATACTTACTCTTAAGAAAATCATAAGGCTTAGTAGTTTCAAAAACTTTAATAATTCTTCCCTTAAGACTATTATCTCCCTTAGGACTTCTTAAATAATCAGGTTGACTCTTAAATATCAAACTAGGAAGTCTACCCTCATTATTAAATCCATAATACTTTCTAACATTAGTTTTAAGTAGTTCCTTATCAATAAGTCCCTTCTCATTTAAACTAGTCTTAACAATATCAGCCATAGTAAGTGGGTCTAAATTATACAAAAAAGCTAAATTCGTAATAAGTTCACGACTCGACTTCGTAAGAGCACGTTCATTAAGCAAACTCTTAGGCATACTACTCAAAAGTGCATCAAAATCAAAAACTTCCTCATAACAAAGTTGATTCTTCTCTTTCTTAACAAGTTCATCCTCATTAATAAGTTCTAAATTAGTATATGGTCTGCTTTTAAAGGTCATATCAAAAGGACTAGTAATATCAACATACCCATTTAAATTAACAGTAGGAAGCTTAAAATAATTTTTTATTCTTAAATATTCTTCCTTCCCAACATTATTAAAGAGTACTATATTAAATACAGGATGATTAAAAAACTCATTAACAGAAAGAGGACTATAAAGTTCATAAACATAATTATTAAGATTACCCTCTTTAACAAAAGTCTTTAAAAGTCCAACTCCCTCTAGTTTAATTCTGGCTTCTTTTATCTTATCAAGAGTAATATTTAAATTAGTCATCAAATGATGATGAGTAAGCTCTGCACTAATGAAATTATTAGCCTTAAGTTCATTATATAAAATATTATAAAGAGTAACTGCAGTATTACCTATAATAGGCATATAAAGCATATTTAATGTGACCTTATCATTTTCATTAAGTAAACTTTTATTTATAACAATATAAGTATCAGCAGGAAGTAATGTTACACTATTTTTCATAAAGTCACCTCTCATACTTTATTTTATATTAAATGCAAAATTAAAACAAGTAATTTTTACTTCATTTAATAATATTTTTTTAATACTCTCACAAAATCCTCAGGCATTACCACACATTTTTATTAAATTATATCACTTACAAAAATAAAACTCTATCACTAAGATAAAGTTTCATTATTTTTGGCCGAAAACATTTATAACTCGCACCACTCGGAAGCGACTAACATTTCGCAATTGGAATCACTTGTATCCCGCGCCATCCATAAGCGGCTAACATTTTCACACTTTTCAGTGCAATATAAATATACCATATTTTTATGAGAATGTCATTAGTATACCTACTATTAAAATATACGATCACACTTAAATTATTACAAATTAATTATTTTTCTTTAAGTTAATATAAGGTTGTACCACAGTTTAGTTTGAAATATTTTGATATTTTTTTAACTAATTGCTTTTGAATTTTTGCAGAAAAATAGGGCTCTATCCTAAAATAGACCCCTTACAAAAATGATTTAACATTTTTTCCTCGCATAGATAATATATCACAAATATTTTTCTATGTCAAACTATTGCTCCAAATTTTCTTTATAATTTTTTTCAATAATTTTATCAAAATAATTATATATGGATTTCAATAGTTCATTATTATTATAGTATTTTCTATTTAAAATTATTCTTCCATAAAACAATTTTGTAATATCATATTTTACATTATTCTTTACGCCATCACTACTTACTATAATATTAAACATATATAAAGTATAAGTAATTTGCCTTATTCTAGAATTAGAAAGTTTAGTATTTCTGTTTTCTTTCCCGATACCACAATCAATTAAATAATTAATAACTAAAGTGTCAGCTCTATGCGTATTGTCTTTTTTGTCTAGCTCACATAATACACAAGAATTATGAGCAACAGCATTTCTAAGTTTATTTATTTCTCTTAAAATAAATACATATTTATTGTCATCTAAAATATAATGTCTAGTAAAGAAATCAAAAAAATTAATTAATTCACCAAATGTGATTACTTCAAGAAATTCCCAAATAGGTATATTTTCTATTTTAGTATCTTTATCTAAATCATATTTAGAAAATATTTTTTGATAATACTCATTTGATACTTTTTTTCTAATGCTTTCGTGTACTTTTTTAGGACGATTCTTATCATTAAAATCTTTCTCCAGATATAAATTAACAATTTTATAACCATCTTCTTCTGATATTTCCTCAATAGTATTTAATATTCTTATTTTTAAATAATGTTCTATATCAATTATCATTTTAAATAACACCAGTCTAGTTCTATAGTCTATTATAGATAAATCTTTTAAATAAGCAAAATCTAAATCTATATATTTTCCTTCAAACTCACCACATTGATATTTAACAAAATTATTTTTATATGATACTACATTATAATAATTATTATTTCCTTTTAAATATGTTTCAGCATCTCGCTCTGAACAATGCTCAAATTTAATGTTTTTATTTTTTAAATAAGGAACCATATCAGATATTTTCATCATTGGTTTTAATATCAAAGTTTTATTATTCATACTTAACCTCCTACTCAGATTTTTAATAGATAACTATATTCTATCATAAATATTAATATATTTTTACTTTAAATGCAAAAAAGGCCAAGATTTTAAAATCTTAGTCTAATTTATATGTTTATATCTACATTCATAAGTTCTTTCAACATACCTTTTTACATCATCATTTAAAATGGTTATATGGTATAAAAACACTTATGTCCTTTTATTTGTTTTCACTTTCCTTTAAGTTAATATAAGCTTGAGCAGCAGCAAGACGAGCAAGTGGAACTCTAAATGGGCTGCAAGAAACATAATCAAGTTTTAACATTTCACAAAATTCAATTGAACTTGTCTCTCCTCCGTGTTCTCCGCATATACCAAGTTTAATATTTGGTCTTGTTTTTCTTCCAAGTTCAGCACCTATTCTCATAAGTTTACCCACACCATCTCTATCAATTTTAGCAAATGGATCACTTTCAAAAATATTCTTCTTATAATAGTCATTTAAGAATTTACCAGCATCATCTCTAGAAAATCCATAAGTCATTTGAGTCAAATCATTAGTACCAAAACTAAAGAATTCAGCGTGTTTAGCAATTTCATCAGCAGTAAGAGCAGCTCTTGGGATTTCTATCATAGTACCAACAGTATACTCTAAATCAGAATTATTTTCTTTAATAATACTATCTGCTGTAGAAGTAATAATATCCTTAACAAATTTAATCTCATTAACATCACAGACAAGTGGAATCATAATTTCAGGCTTAACTGTAACTCCCTCATTCATAACCTCTAAAGCTGCCTCAATAATTGCCCTTGTTTGCATTCTAGCAATTTCTGGATAAGTAACATCAAGTCTACAACCTCTGTGTCCCATCATAGGGTTAAACTCTTTTAATCCTTGAACTCTATTCTTCAAACTTTCAAAACTAATACCCAAACTATCAGCAAGTTCTTTAATCTCTTCATCAGTATGAGGTAAAAATTCGTGTAAAGGTGGGTCAAGTAATCTAATAGTTACCCCATATCCACTCATTGCTCTGAAAAGTCCAGCAAAATCATCTCTTTGATAAGGTAAAATTAACTTAAGAGCTTCCTCTCTTTTCTCTACAGTATCTGCAGTAATCATCTTTCTAAAATTAAATATTCTAGTTTGTTCAAAGAACATATGCTCAGTACGGCAAAGTCCTATACCTTCAGCACCAAACTTTCTAGCAACAAGTGCATCTTTAGGAGTATCAGCATTTGTTCTAACTTTTAACCTTCTAATACTATCAGCCCAAGACATAAATACTTCAAAGTCTCCACTAATACTCGCTTCTTCAGTTACAATTTCTCTATCATAAACTTTACCAGTAGAACCATCCAAACTAATGTAATCCCCTTCAGTAAGTTCTTTACCATTAGGTAAAATTAATTTTTTATTTTCTTCATCTATAACAAGACTAGAGCATCCACTAACACAAGCAGTTCCCATTCCTCTTGCTACAACAGCAGCGTGTGATGTCATACCACCTCTAACAGTTAAAATACCGTGAGCAAGATTCATTCCTTCAATATCTTCAGGACTAGTCTCAAGTCTAGCAAGAATTAAATCCTTCTCTCCGTTATTATAAGCTTCCATTACACTTTCAGCAGTAAAATATAATTTACCAGTAGCAGCTCCAGGGCTAGCAGCAAGACCAGTACAAACAGCCTCAGCTTCATTAAGAGCTTTCTTATTAAAACTAGGATGTAAAAGTTGATCTAAACTCTTAGGTTCAACTCTTAAAATTGCTTCTTCTTTACTAATCATACCTTCATTAACTAAATCTACAGCAATCTTAAGTGCAGCTTTAGCAGTTCTCTTACCATTTCTAGTTTGAAGCATAAATAACTTACCATTTTCAATAGTAAACTCCATATCTTGCATATCTCTATAATGATTCTCTAAAATTTCACAAATTCTATTAAACTCATCAAAAACAAGAGGCATCTTTTCTTTTAAAGTCTCTATACTCTCAGGTGTTCTAATTCCAGCAACAACATCTTCCCCTTGAGCATTAATTAAATACTCACCAAAAAGTCTCTTCTCCCCAGTAGCGGGATTTCTAGTAAAGGCAACTCCAGTACCACTTTCTTCTCCACTATTGCCATAAACCATTTCTTGAACATTAACAGCAGTACCCCAGCTAGAAGGAATATCATTAAGTCTTCTATAAGTCTTAGCTCTTTCATTATTCCAACTTCTAAACACAGCTTTAACAGCTTCAATTAATTGTTCTTTAGGATCACTAGGAAAATCAGTTCCACTTATATTCTTATACTCATTCTTATAAATAGAAACTACTTCTTTAAGGTCTTCACTAGTAAGCTCTGTATCATATTTTACACCTTTTTCTTCCTTAATCTTATCAAACTTTCTTTCAAAACTTGATTTTGGATAACCTTTTACAACATCTGCAAACATTTGAATAAATCTTCTATATGAATCGTACACAAATCTAGGATTATTAGTAACTGTACTAAAACTTTCAGCAACTTCATCATTAAGACCTAAATTAAGAACAGTATCCATCATACCAGGCATACTCGCCCTAGCGCCACTTCTAACACTAACTAAAAGTGGATTCTCTTTATCTCCAAATTTCTTACCAGTCTTCTCTTCTAGTTTCTTTAAATTTTCAAAAATTTCTTCTACAACTTCACTAGATAAATTTTCGTTATCATCATAATACTTAGTACAAGCCTCAGTTGTAACAGTAAACCCACTTGGAACAGGAAGTCCAATATTAGTCATCTCAGCTAAATTAGCCCCTTTACCTCCAAGTAAATTCTTTAAATCTTTATTTCCTTCATTAAACATATAAACATATTTCATATTAATACTCTCCTTTCATCTTTCTTACTTTTCTTAAATAACATTTACCACACAAGCTTTCATATTGAACATCTCCATCAATAGCGACTTGGTCTCCCATAAGAGTAAACTCTCCATTAACTATTCTGGCATTAAATCTTGCTTTCTTACCACATCTACAAATAGTATAAAGTTCTTCAATACTATCCGCTAGTTCAAAAAGCTTCTTACTACCAGGAAATAGTTCACTTCTAAAGTCAGCTCTAAGGCCATAGCATATAACTGGAATATCAGTCATTTTCGAGAAAACAAAAAGTTCATCAACTTGTCCTTCCGACAAGAATTGTGCTTCATCCACTATCACACAGCTTACCTTATCCTTTATTAACATCAAATAACCCTTAAGTTTTTCATCAGGCATAATTAAATGGTCAACTTCTCTCTCCACGCCAATTCTACTGCTTACTCTACTGTTTGCTTTAGTATCAATTGCCGGCTTCAAAAGAACAACATTCATACCCCTCTCTTCATAATTATGTGCAACCTGAAGTAAATTAGTAGTCTTACCGCAGTTCATCGCACCATACCTAAAATATAACTTACTCATAATTAAAACCTCCCTCTTGGATGACTCTTAAAATAGACATCTTTAAGCCTCTCACTAGTAACGTGAGTATATATTTCAGTTGTATTAATATTCTTGTGTCCTAAAAGCTCTTGGACACTCCTTAAATCACATCCATTATCAAGCAAATGCGTTGCAAATGTATGCCTAAGTGTATGAGGACTAACTTTAATTTTAAGTGCCGACTCATTAATAATTGAATCAATAATTTTTGCTATTCCTCTAGTAGTAATCTTATCACCATATTTATTTAAAAACAAGAAATTATTACTCTTACCACCTAAGAGTTTACATCTTAAATCATTCATATAAAGAGTAAGCGCCACCTTAGCAGCATCTCCATAAAATACAGTTCTCTCATAACTTCCTTTACCAAGAACACTTATCTTTTCTTCTTCAAAATCAATATCACTAATCTTAATGTTAACTAGCTCACTAACTCTTACACCAGTAGCATACATGAGCTCAATAATAAGATTATTCCTTTGCCCATACTCTCCACCCTTACTAACTTCAAAAAGAGTGTCAAGTTCATTATAATTAATAAACTTAGGTAGTAGTTTCTCTAACTTAGGATACTTTATACTAGCCATAATATTAGCACTAACCAAATCATTATCCTTTAAATATCTATAAAAACTCTTAAGAGTACTTATCTTCCTACTAACAGTCCTATTAGAATTATCTTTATCAAATAAATACTTTAAATATTCTTTAACATCTTCTTTAGTAGTACTCTCATAACCTTTATTAACAAAATTAAAAAACTCTACTAAATCATTATGATAACTTTCTATAGTTAGCTCACTATAATTCTTAACATCTCTTAAATAAATTAAAAATTCTTCCATAACCACACCTATTTAACACTAGTAACTACCTCTCTATCAACATATTTAACACATATAGTTACATCATTCATACTTTCATTAGTAATTGGATTAACTAAATAAGTGCCTCCTTCATCATCAGGAGTAACATACCCTTTTTCAATCAAATTCCCAATTGTTATATAAGTACAACTACCATCATTACTAAGTAAATCTATATTTTCCTTACCATACTTATACGCAGCTGCAAGAGAAGACTTAACCTTAGAATCATATAACTGTTGTTTAGTTTCCACGTCGCCCTTAGCTAAATTAGGAATAACAATAACAGCCATCAAAGCAATAAGTACAATAACAATTATTATCTCAACAAGAGTAAAACCTTTTTTATTCATTATGTCTCACCTACCATTTCATTAATATAATTTTATCACGAATTTTATTTAAAATAAACCTTGTATTTAGTCACAGTTTTGTTATATAATATATATTAGAATAGAAAGGGTCATAAGAATATGAAAGAATTTGATTTTGAAAAATTACCTATAGTTGAAATAGCAAATGAAATTATAATTGACGCGGTTAATAAGGGTGCATCAGATATTCACTTTGACCCAACTAAAGATAGTATTAAAGTAAGATTTAGAATAGATGGTATATTAAATGACTATGCAATAATACCAAATAAATATAAAAGAAATATGATAAGTCGTATCAAAATGATAGCTGGTATGAACATAATGGAAACAAGGCTTCCACAAGATGGTGCTATTAAAAGTAAAATCGGTGATAGACTTTTGGATTTGCGTGTAAGCTCACTTCCAACAAACAATGCAGAAAAAATAGTTATAAGAATTCTAGACTACTCAATGAGTTTAGCAGGACTTGATAACTTAGGATTTAGTCCAGATGCAATGGAAAAAATTAATAAACTTATTAGAATGCCAAATGGTATCATATTAGTAACTGGTGCTACTGGTACTGGTAAAAGTACTACCTTGTATTCAATACTTCAAAAACTAAACACAGAAAGTGTTAACATAATAACAGTTGAAGACCCAGTCGAAATGGATATTGCTGGAGTAAACCAAGTACAAACTCAATCAGAAATCGGTTTAACATTTGCAACAGTACTAAGAAGTATACTTCGTCAAGACCCTAACATTATAATGATTGGAGAAATTCGTGATGATGAAACTGCAAGAATCGCCGTACGTGCATCTATCACAGGACACTTGGTTCTAAGTACACTACACACCAATAACAGCTTAAACACAATCGAAAGACTTGCTGATATGGATGTAGAAAGATACTTACTAGGTAGCTCACTTGAAGGAATAATAAGTCAAAGACTTGCAAGGAAACTTTGTACAGAGTGTATGATAAAAAGAGAAACTACTCCTTATGAAAAAGAAGTATTTAAAACAGTATTAGGAAAAGAAGTAAATGAAATGTATGTTCCAAACAAAGAAGGCTGTCCTAAATGTAGTCACGGTTATAAAGGAAGACTTGCTATTCTAGAAGTACTAGTACTAAATGATAAAATAAAAGATGCTATAACAAATAACTTGCCTAAAAATGAACTTAGAGAATTAGTATACACAGGAGAAGTTGTAACGCTTTTACAAGATGGACTTAATAAAGTTGTTGAAGGCGAAACAAGCTTTGAAGAAATATTAAAAATTATTGACTTAGAAAACGACGTAACAACTTATAAAGACGACAACCTAATGAGTAACTTACAAATGGCTCAGAAAGCACACAAGGAATCTGAAGTTCAAAATAACACAGTAGCAACTCCAGACAGCATATCAAACTTTGAAACATTAGAATTTTAAGCACATCAAGTGCTTTTTTATTTACAAAAAAACATACTACTTATGTAATATGTTATCTACTCTTGCTACTCTTAATCTCTTCAGTAATATTCATATTCCTATACAAATTATCAATCATTCTAGCAAAATATTCTCTTTCGTGATACTTATTCTTAAACTCATTCTCAGTAATAACTATCTTAGCCAAAAATTCTTTATATTCTTTATCCTTTAAAAACTCTTTATACTTCAAAAACACAGAAGACTTAAGCCTCTCAATCTCGCCTAAACAAGCCTTTACTCCTGCTTCAGAATCATCATCACTAGTAAGAAAATTATATATCTTCTTATAGCAAGATTTTAGTTTCTTATTAATCATTCTCTTAGCATACAAATTTTTAAGATAATCACTAACTATAGTAGTTTTACCTTTCTTAGTCTTAACTAAAAGTCCATCAATTTTAGACATATTCTTAAATTTACTTTTTTTCTTATCTCTCTTTAATATATACATAAACCCACCTACTTTAATAAATCTGGTCTTTTTTCCCTAGTTATTCTTAATCTCTCACTCTCTCTATATTCATCTATCTTTTTATGGTCACCACTAACAAGTACATCAGGCACTTTCATTCCCCTATATACTTGAGGTTTAGTATAAACAGGATAATCAAGAAGCGAATCTTCAAAACTTTCACTCTCCAAACTATCAGCAGATATAACACCTGGCAAAAGTCTAATAATAGAATCAGAAATAGCCATTGCAGGTACTTCTCCACCAGTAAGAACAAAATCTCCTATACTAATTTCTTCATCTATTATAGTTTTAATTCTCTCATCAAATCCCTCGTAATGTCCACAAAGTAAAATTAAGTGTTCGTAATTTTTAAACTCTTTAGCCACTTTCTGATTATAAGTTTTACCAGAAGGAGACAAAAGAACCACATGAGATTTTTCAGATTTAACACTCTCGACAGCTCTAAAAACGGGGTCACACATTAAAACCATTCCAGCTCCCCCACCATAAGGAGTATCATCAACTTGATTATTATTAAGAGTACTAAAACTTCTAATATCGATAACGTTCACAGAAACTTTACCACCAAGAATAGCCCTTTTAATAATACTCTCTTCAAGAAAAGGCTTAAACATACCAGGAAACAAAGTTAAAATATCAATTCTCATAAAAGTTCCCTCACATTCTTAAAAAATATCTTATTTTCTTTAATATCAACTCTGTCAACAAACTCACTATTAAAAGGAATATATTTACCATTAACAAGAAATAACCTATATCCATTATTATCAATTATATCAGTTACCTTACCAATAACTTTATTTTCAAAATAAGCATCTAGTCCTATATAATCAGTAAGAAGTAAGTCATTATCTCCAAGCAAAAGTTCTTTCTTATCAATATATACTTTCTTACCCTTAAACTTTAATACATCATTAATATAAGAATACTCTTCAAAAATAAACATATCAAACATCTTATGATGCCTATAAGAATTTATAGTAACCTTTTCTTTCTCATCACCAATATAAAAATGATTACCCTTCTTAAAAGCTTTATCTTTATATTCAAAATTACTAATTAATCTAACTTCTCCCTTAATCCCGTGAGTATTAACAAGTTTCCCAACATACACTAAGTCCATAAAATCACCTAAACTTATACATTATTATACCACCTGTAACTGAAACATTCAAACTTTCACACTTATCATTCATCGGAATGCTTATTCCCTCATCACAGATTTCTTTAATATATGAACTAATTCCTTTGCCTTCACTACCTAAAACAAGTCCATATTTATCTACTCTAGCATCATCTAAATCAAGAGTCCCATTCATATCAGCAAAATAGGTCTTAATCCCTCTAGACTTAAGAACACTTATAGCTTCCTTTAAATCCATAACAACGACATTCATATTAAAAATTGTTCCTTCAGTACTTCTAATTAACTTATCATTAAATACGTTAACTGAATCAGGACTCAAAATAACAGTAGAAACATTAAATGCAAGTGCACATCTAATAATAGTGCCAATATTACCAGGATCTTGTACATTATCAAGTAAAACTATTTTATCTCCAATAATATCATTATTCATTTTAAGTTTAACAACTCCCATAACACTCGGAGTACTCTTAAGTAAACTAATCTTTTCTAAACATTTCTTGCTAGCTAAAGTACACTTACTATTCCATATATTTAATGACTCATCAGAAGTAATAACCTCAAGTAAAAGTCCACTTTTATATGCCTCAGTAATCAAATGATCCCCTTCAACAATAAACTTACCTTCACTTAAAATAAACTTCTTATCTCTAAGTTTCTTAAAATAAACAATCTTTTCATTATTTACACTCTCTATCATTTCTACTCCTCATTCAAATGTTTCTTATTAACCAAATAATCTGGTTTCAACTCTTTCACTAATTTCCAAAATTCCTTACTATGATCAAAATGTACAAAATGCACAAGTTCGTGAACAATAACATAATCAATATCATCTATATCATATTTAATAAGTTCTTTATTTAAAGTAATAAGCCCCTTACTTTTATTACAATAGCCCCATTTTCTTACCATTTTTCTAATATTCACAACAGGATAATTAATATGTAAATTAATTCTATCAAAAACTATTCTAACTCTATTAGTAAGTACTTCTTTACTCATCTTATCTAAAAACTTATCAAGATCACTCTCTTTACTAACATACGCGTAATCCAAATCAAGCACACAGTGTTTAACAAGATTAGTAATAACTACATTATACTCTTTACCTAAATAATAAAACTTACTAGCCTTATCCCTTTTCTTACACTCTTTTCTATACATCTTAGTAACAAAATCAATATTATTATTAATTAAATTACTCACATACTTATCACTAACAAAATAATTAGTTGTAACATATATACATAAATCACTCTTAACTCTAATATAAATATTCTTATTACTTTTTCTAATTATTTTAACTTCTACATCTGTCCCATCAATTACCACTTTCATAATAAAAGTATATCATACATCTAAAAGAAAATAAACAAATTAAGAAAAAAACTATCACGCTTCAAACGCATAATAGCCTATTTACTTAATAAGTTTCAAAGTCCTATTATCACTTACTAAAGAAATCATATCCTCGTGACTAAGCATACTTCTTCCCATATATTTTTGCTTTCCTATCTCATGATCCAAGTGGTCAATCATCTTACGGTAAGAATTAAAACCCTTAAAATTACTTCCTATTTTATCCAAAAGTTCCTTTAAATCATTATAATTATAAAAACCTTTAATATTAGAATTACAAACTCCAGCCTTATCAAAATGATAATAACCAATATGTAAAACTATATATATAACAGGAATATACTTAAAATCATTATGTAAACTTTGAGTATAAAAATATTTTCCTTTAGTAACATTATAAAAAGTATAAAATTCAAAATAGTTACGTTTCTTATCCTCAGCATACTCTTTACTTACCAAAACTATAACATCTTCCACTACAAAAACCTCCTAATAAAAAAAGTATATCATAAATAAGCAAAAGAAAAAAGCACATAAGTGCTAATTCAAACTAATTATTAACTACAGCAGTTTCTTCTGCTTCTTCTTTTTGTTCTAAAGGTACAACACCTAAAGTATAACCAATTGGTTCAAGAAGCCTTATTAATGTATTAATTTGAGGACTATTTAAATTATTTTCTATCTTAGCAACAGTCTCTCTTATAATACCAGCACGCTCTCCAACCACTCTTTGACTCAAATGTTGACTCTTTCTAGCAACTACAATTTGTCTAATAACTTCCTTTTCAAGTTCCTTTAATCTTTCATCTCTTTTTATATCTTCTTCCGTTTTAACGATATTTTCTTTCTTTGGTCTTCCCATTTTCCTTCACCGATTACTATTGTACCAAAAAAATGTACAAAGTCAACCTTTTTTATTAAATTTTTATACTTTATTTTATACAGAATACTGCATATAAAGGTATAGACTTAATATTATTAATATATCCAAAATTTTTAGTAGATAATCTTATACTATATTTAGGTTCAAAATTAGTTATATAAGACTTTAAACTTTTAGACTGAGTATTCTCACTAGATTTTACTTCAATAGGTATAACACCATCTTCATTTTGAAGTAAAAAATCTATTTCAACAGTAGAACTCTCATTCTTAAAATAAGCTAGTGACTTTCCTAAATTGCTCTTTAAATGAAAAGCAACATAATTTTCTGCAAGTAATCCCTTAAACATTCCTTGAGCAACATCTAAGTAAGACAATTCTAACATATTTCTTAAAATACCTATATCATTTAAATATAATTTAAATGTATCAGGATCAAAATAAAGCTTAATAGGTACTTCTGGATTTTTAACATTAAAAGACTGCATAACAATATGACTAGATAAAAGCCAATCTAAAGGGCCCTCATAGTCTCTTTTCCTAGAATTATTACTTATCTTACTATATTGGAATTTATGACTATCATTTCCAAGTTGAGATGGAATACTTGAATAAGTAGCTTTAATTCTAATAGTTTCACTATTATTTTCAACATATTTAGTCATATCTTCAATATAAGCACTAACTATATTATTAAGTATAGTATCATCAAAAGACGCTATGCTTTTTCCATTCATTAAAAAGTTATCTACAGCCTCAGGCATCCCACCAACAAATAAATATTGATTATAATATGATAAAGCATGATTATGAAAAACTTCTAACATTGGCTCATTTTTATCATAACATTTCTTAATTTCATTAATCAAAACATCTTCTCCTAAAGCCATTAAAAACTCTTCAAAATCAAGTTGATACATATCAAGCATATCAACCTTACCTACCGGAAAAGCTTTCTTATTTTTGTTTCTCTTTAAAGACACACCAAGTAAACTACCAGCACATATAAGATGAAGATCTCTATGCTCCTCACATATATATTTCAAATTAGAAATCAAAGTAGGACTTTGCTGAATTTCATCAATAAAAAGAACAACATCATCATTTATTTCATCAATACCGGCAATTGCAAGAAGCTCTTTAAATTTTTCATCAGCATTTCTTTTTGACTCATAAATACTTACTAAATACTCATTTTCAAAAAGATTAACTTCGCAGAATTTACTGTACTCGTTTTTACAAAACTCTCTAACTATATAAGTTTTACCAACTTGTCTAGCACCAGATAATATTAAAGGTTTTCTACTTTTCGACTCTTTCCACATAAGAAGTTTATCATACATTTTTCTTTTCATATAACCTCTCTCCTTCTACTATCAAAAGTATACACCAAAAAACCAATATTTTCAAGGGCTTGCAAAGAAATTTCACAAAAATCGGACGACTTTCCTCGAAAATTTCACAAAAATCGGACGACTTTCCTCGAAAATTTCACAAAATTCGGACGACTTTTTTCAAAAATTTCACAAAAATCGGACGACTTTTTGAAAAAACAAAGAAAAAGGCTATTCGCCTTCGTGAATATCGCTTTTTGGTTTATCTAGACCCTCAATTTTAATGCCCTTTTTCTCAGCATAATCCCAAAGCGCTGCACGCACAGCCTCTTCAGCAAGCAAACTACAGTGTACTTTAACTGGAGGAAGTCCATCTAGTGCCTCCATAACTGACTTATTAGTAATTTTAAGAGCTTCATTTATGTGTTTTCCTTTAATAAGTTCAGTAGCCATAGAACTAGTTGCTATAGCAGCACCACAACCAAAAGTCTTAAACTTAACATCTCTAATAATTCCATCATCATCTATATCAAGATAAATCCTCATTATATCTCCACATCTTGCATTACCAACAGTACCAACACCACTTGCATTTTCTATCTCTCCAACATTTCTTGGATTAGTAAAGTGATCCATAACTTTTTCTGAATACATAATTATTTCTCTCCTTTCTTAACAAAATCTTCATATAAAGGACTCATACTTCTTAAATCACTAATAATTTCTTTTAAAGTATCAACTGTATAATCAACTTCTTCAAGTGTATTACTATGATTTAATGTAATTCTAAGTGATCCGTGAGCTATCTCGTGAGGAAGCCCAATAGCAAGAAGAACGTGACTAGGATCCAAACTTCCACTAGTACAAGCACTTCCACTTGATGCACATATACCTTTAGCATCTAGCTTAAGAAGCATACCCTCTCCCTCAATAAATCTAAAACTAAAATTAGCATTATTTGCTAGTCTCTTATCTCTAGATCCATTTAAAATACTATAAGGAATCTCATTTAATACTCTATCTATTAAATGTTCTCTTAAAGATAAAACATACTTATTATTTTCTTCCATCTCATTAAATTTAATTAGAGCAGCCTTAGCAAAACCAACTATAGAAGCAGCATTAGTAGTTCCAGCTCTTTTGCCTTTCTCTTGACTTCCACCATTAATAAGAGGCTTAATCATAACACCTTTTCTAACATATAAGAAACCTATTCCTTTAGGCCCTTCAATCTTATGAGCACTAGTACTCATAAGATCAATATTCATCTCATTAACATCGATTTTTTCATTACCATAAGCCTGAACAGCATCTGTATGGAATATAACTCCGTGTTTCTTACAAATCTCTCCGATTTCCTTAAGCGGCATAACAGTACCTATTTCATTATTAGCAGCCATAACACTAACCATAATAGTATCAGGTCTAATTGCATTTTCAAGTTCTTCCAAACTAATAAGTCCATCCTTATCTACATTCAAATAAGTAACTTCAAATCCTAATTCCTCTAAATACTTAGCACTTTCTAAAATCGCATGATGTTCAACCTTAGTAGTAATTAAATGTTTTCCCTTATTCATTCTACCAATCATAATTTTCTTAATAGCCCAGTTATCACTTTCAGAACCACCACTAGTAAAATAAATTTCATCCTTACTAGCACCTATAGTACTTGCAATCACACTTCTTGCTTCCTCAACCTTTTTACTAACCATTCTAGATGGCGAATAAATGCTACTTGGATTAGTAAAGTATTCAGAAAAATATGGAAGCATCTCATCTAAAACTTCTTTTCTCACTTTAGTAGTAGCAGCATTATCTAAATATATCATAATATTATCTCCCTTCATTAATATGCTCTAGACCATAATTAAGTATAACTTTTATATGCTCATCACTAATACTATAAATAGCAGTCTGTCCATCTTTTAAACACTTAACAAGATTTAAATCCTTAAGATATTTAAGCTGATGACTAATTAATGAATGAGACTTATTTAAAGAAAGTGCAATACCACTTACACACTTACTACCATTTAATAAACTATTTAAAATCATTAATCTAGTAGTATCTCCAAATACTTTATAAAACTCACTTAATTTATCATAATCTATTTGCATACCTTTCTCCTTTTATGAATAACCATTCATATACAAAATTATAAAACTAATAAAAAAACTTGTCAATACTTTCTGACAAGTTTTAAGAACAAGTTACTCTTCTATATAATCAATTACTTCCCCACTTTCATCATTTATTATTTCTATTCTATAGTATTCTTTTTTATATAAATTTTTATACACTTCAAATGCAAGTTTTAATACTTCACTAGTACTTAAGTTCATATCATCTAATTTATAATAATCATCCCAATTCATTAGGCCATCAAAATCAAAATATAATCCCTCAGCAGTATTCGATTTAGCTCCACCAATTTTCGAAGTGCCATCTTTAAAATATATTTTAAATCTGTAATGCATATTAAATATCCTTTCTGCGTTTTAATAATATAGTGAGATTATTTCAGTTTATTCCTAAACTAATTGTTCCTCATTCTCATCAATATAATTAATTACTTCACCAGTTTCATCATTTATAATTTCTATTCTATAATACTCTTTTTCAAATAAATTTTTATACACTTTAAATGCAAGTTTCAATTCTTTTTTTGTAGTCATATCTTTTTCACTTAATGAATAAAATTCATCCCAATCCATTAATCCGTCAAAATCATTGTATAAACAAGTAGGTGTCTTTCCTTTCCCACCACTAAAATCAGTTGTACCATCTTTAAAATATATCTTGAATCTATAAAACATATTATACTCCTTTACCATCCAAACAAACTCATTACTCCTCGCTCTTCTCAATATAATCTATCACTTTATTAGTTTCGTCATTTATAATTTCTATTCTTTTAAAATCTTTTTTAAAGTAATCTTCATAATATTTCAAAGCCAATTTTAAAACTTCTTTTGTCGTTAAGTTTTTATCATATAATTCGTAGTATTCGTCCCAATCCATCAATCCATCAAAATCAAAGAATAACCCTTCTGGTTTTCCAGATTTTGCACCAGAAATTTCGCTAGTTCCGTCTTTATATATGTATTTAAATCTATAACTCATAAAACACCCATTTACTTAAAACATTTTCTCATTTAGAAGTCTTTTTATTTCATTTATTATTTCACTTTCATTTAAATCTTCATTTATATGGCCATTATATGGAGTACCTTTAAAATCTCCCTCATCTATGACATTACTACTAGATATAATTTTTATTATTTTAATTTCACTATTTAAATCAAATCTAATTTTTAAACACAATTCTTTTGCAGTAACTTTCCCTACAAATTCATCAGTAATAACTAAATCAAAGTCACCTTTTTCAATATTTTTATATACTTCTTCTGGAGTCATTACTTCTACTACTGTTATGTTATACTTTTCAAGTATCTTCTTTAAACAAGCTAATATGATTTTACTATTATGCGCAACTAATACTTTTGCTTCTTCTAATTTCTTTTTACTTGGATCTTCTAGCCTTTCGTGTAATACACAAGTAAATGTCGACCCTTTTCCTAATTCAGAATCAGCAGTTATAGTACCACCCATTATGTTTACTAAACTCTTTGTTATAGATAATCCTAATCCTAGTCCTAGAGTTGCTGAATCCTTTTCTATTCTTCCAAATTTATCAAATATTAAAGACATATCCTCTTTACTAATTCCTTTTCCTGTATCTTTAACAATTATTTCAAAGTTACCAATATCGCTTTCATCACTATCTTTAGTACAATTTGCAATTATTTCTACTGTCCCTTTTTCAGTATATTTAATTGCATTACTTAGTAAATTGCTAACAATTTGTTTAACCTTGTCTTTGTCCCCATAAAATTTATACGGTAATACTTTTAAGTTACTCTTTAATTCTATATCTTTATTTCCAATTCTTTTTCTATTTAACTCTATCACTTCATTTAAAAGTTCCTGAGGATTATATTCACTAATTGTTAATTCTACATTCCCACTTTCAATTTGTGATACGTTAAGTATTCCTGTACATACATCAAGTAAACTATTTGTTGCTCCGGTTAAATCAGAAAGAGTTTCTTTCCCCTCTTCACTTAAACCTTCTTCAGTTTCAAGTATACTAGAGCATCCAATTATTTGATTCATAGGTGTTCTAATTTCGTGTGACATACTCTTTAAAAATTCACTTTTAACATTATTAGCCTTCTCAAGACTCACTTTAGCAAGTTCAAGTTCATTTATTAACTTAATATCAGGATTTTCTATAGTAAAATACATCAAAAAAGTTATAAAACCTATTAAATATGTTAACAAAAGTAATTCAGGTTTAATGTGCTGTATAATAACTACTATTGTACCAAATATAAGAAGTCCATATAAAGGATAATACATTTTATCAAGTAATTTTTTTCTATTTTTAATGATTATAACAAACCAAAGAATTACCATCAAAAATGTTAAAGCATAAACAACATTTGCTGCAATTCCATAACTATAAATAATATTATTTTCATTATGATAACTTAAAGGACATACAGAAATCGCAACAAAAAATATTAAACAAATTAGTTTTATTATATTAGTTTTAAATATATTATTAACTTTAAAAGTTCTTTTATCAGATACACCAATTAAATAACTAGTAAAAATAAGTAACCATATCAAATATGAAACTAATAAAGATTTACTGACTATCTCATTTAAAACAGGAACATGTTCCATATATTTAATAGTTAAATATGACGCAATTGCAAGAACACTTGAAATCATGTTTGATATAACTAAATACTTATAAGTAGTAGTTTCAAAATTATTCACTCTTTTCTTCGAAAAATAAACACAAACTAATAATATATTAAAAATTAAAATTGCTATAGTAAAAAAATTATTCCCCACTTTTACACCTTCTATCCTTTTTAATTATATAAAAAAATAGTATAAAAATCAAACGCTTTTATACTACTTTTGTAATTAGTTTCAAAATAGACTGTCTATCCACTTTTCCTTCTTCCTTATATATTAACTTAGTAATTAAATAATCTTCATTTCTAGGTCTATCTCTTAATGGTATTTTCTTATTTACATAATCTTTAATGATTTCTAAATATTCACCTGATTTCTCCATATCTTCTATTTCAACAAATGCAAATGGATAACTTCCAGTTGCTGACTTCTCATCTTTAACTCCTATTACAGCACAATTTTTAACAAAATCTAACTCTTTAATAACTTCTTCAATTTCATTTGGAAAAACATTATGTCCATCAGGTCTTACTATCATATTCTTCTTTCTATCAGTTAAAACAAATAACCCATCTTCAGTAACGTAGCCCAAATCTCCTGTTCTTCCCCAAGTTTGTCCATTTTCATCCTTAAAGAAAAATTTATCTGTTTCATTTTGATTACCTAAATACCCACTCATTCTTTGAACAGAACTAATATATATTTCCCCTATTTCATTATACTTACATTCAGTATAATCATCTTTCATAATCTTAGCATCCACTAGTGGTAAAGGTATACCATAAATTTCAGGTTTTTTTGTCTCCTCAAAAGGTGTTAAAAATGTACAAGAAGAAAACTCAGCCATTCCACCACCTTTAATTAAAGTAGCACTGCTATTATGTGTTTTTAACCAATTATTTACTTTTTCTTCTAAATACTTAGGTGTTTTATCTCCACCAAATATAACTCTGTTCAAATACGATAAATCTTCATTATCAAATATTTGATTATTAATAACACTTTCAAAAAATGAAGGAACACAAATTATATTATTAGGTTTATACTTATAAATTAAATTAGCAAACTCTTCTAATTTAAAATTAGGTATCAAAATCATTTCTAAACCACTACTTAAAGAATTGTGAATTCCACATACTGCACCATAACTTATAAAAGGTGGCATAATACAAAGAATAGTTTCTCCTGGTTTTACCTTAGTTAATTTCATTAACTCTAAACTAACAGTATTCATTCCAACACTAGTTAAACCAAGTCCTTTAGCAACACCAGTAGTTCCACTGGTATATTCAATTACAGAAGTTTTACCACTTCTATATTCTGGAACAACTAAATCACTTCCATTTATCTTTTCAAACTTGCTATAATTATAAATCTTTTCTTTATTAATAGCATTATTTAAATTATAAAATAACTCTTGTTTAAGAAGTTTTAATTTAATCTTTCTAATTTCCCTTTTATCTCTTTCTTCCATTAATTTTAACTTTTCCTCTTTAGATAAAAACGCAATTGGAGAAACATCATACACACTTTTAGTATTTGTATTTCTTGAAGCATTTATCATGGTTTCAGCATAACTACTAATTACAAAAGACAACTTAGTTTTAGCTAAATTCAAGTAAAATCTCATCTTTTCCTCTGGAATTCTAGGATCTATCAAATTAGCATTAGCACCTATCTTATCAAGTCCATAAATAAAATATATCGTTTCAGGTGTAAGTGGCATTGCTAGACTTACATAATCTTCTTCCTTAACTCCAAGAGCCTGAAATCTTTTACTAGTCTTATCAATATTTTCTAGTAGCTCTTCATAAGTAATCTTTTTATTTAAATAATTTAATGCAGTTAAATAAAGCCTATCCTTATTAAGTTTAGTAATATAATCTGTTAAAGACATATCAGGCACTTCTAAATTTAACTCACTTTCATTATAATATTTTCTCCAAGGTTTATCCTTAGAAGCATATCCAGTATTCATAATTCTCCCCCACAAATAAAAAAGTGTACTTATTATAGCACATCTTTTCTAATTATGCAAACACTATCATTTATTGTATTATATAAAATAATGTGTGATTTATAGGGGATTTTTAAAACATATTTACTTAATTTCATATTTTCCCCTTTTTAATTCCAACATCAAACATTATTATAGATGCTGCCACTCCGACGTTTATGGAATTTATTCCACTTTTCATCGGAATATATATTTTACTATTTTTGTTTTCATACCAATTTTCATTAATTCCAAATCTTTCATTTCCCACAACGATGGCTGTATTTTCTGTGTATTTATATTCGTTGTAAGAAGTCCCATTTACTGGTTCACATAAACAAATATCATAGCCTTTTTCTAATAATACTTTTTGTGCTTTTTCATAAGTAGTGTTAATCGTTGGAATACTAAAAACACATCCTCTAGAACTTGCTAAGAACTTTTCCTTATAAATAGTTGTTACAGGATCGACATTTATAATTAAATCTATACCACTTGCAAAAGCGCTTCTATAAATCGTTCCCAAATTTCCAGGAAGTTCAATTCTGTCATTTACCAAAATAATTTTATGTTTACTTGGATCAATATCTTCTAAAGATATTTCTTTAAATTTGATTACTGCAATTATTGGTACAGAATTTTCTTTTTCTCTAATACTTTCAAATGTTTTCATTGATATTTTATATAAATTATTGCAGTTTCTTTTGCATTCCTTAAGTAATAAAGCCCCTTCTTCTTTTAAATTATCATCATTGTAAAAAACAGAAATTATTTCCATATTATTTATAATTGCTTCTTTTATTACATCTAAGCCTTCAACAACCATTAAATTATTAGTACCTTTATTTTTTAATTTTTTTAACTCTTTAATTTTTTCATTACTTTTTGATATTTCCATTACAATTCTCCTTCAATAAACTTATAAAAATCAAGTGTTTTCTCTTCACTGTATATAATTTTATCATATATTATATGATTTACATATAGGTTTATATATTTTTCTTCTATTAGACAGTACATATTTTCATCATTGTAGCCACTAAAAGCTTCATAATACTTTTTACCATCAATTTCCTTTTTCCCTACTATTATATAATAATGATTATCTATATCTAAAAATTTTTCTAATGTTTCTGGTTTGATTTCATTTGGATATTTTAAAATATTATTAAAATATATTGACTTGTCTAAGTCTAACGAAATCAATAAAATAATTCATATTCCCCTCACGTATTCAAAAAAGTGTGCTATAATAAGTACACTTTTTTATAATTTGCAAACTAAAAATTTATATAATTGTTTGCTACATTTTTTTAGATAGTTTTAAATCTTCTACTATTCCCGTAGTCATATCTAAAGAAATATCAGGATTTAATACTTCATTATATTTTCTATTATGTGAAATGCTTATTATGGTTCCCTCATAAGCTCTTATAAGCTCATAAATTAACTCAAGTGCTTCCTTATCTAGGTGATTAGTAACTTCATCTAAAATAAGTACATTTGTCTTTAAAAGCGCTAACTTTGCTATGGCTACCCTTGTTCTTTCACCAGGAGATAATTTTGAATAAATTTTATCTTTATCTTCATAACTAATATTTAATTTTTCTAATAAAGTAAATATATATCCATAATTAATTTCCTCCAAATTTTCGGTTAAATATTCTATTAATGACTTATTGCTTTTAAGCAAAGTGTTTTGTGATATATATCCCATTTTAATTTTAGAACCAGTAATTATCTCTCCACTAATTGGTTTTAATTCTCCTAAAATAGTTTTAATTAAAGTACTTTTACCACTCCCGTTAAAACCTTTAATTTGCAATTTTATTCCAAATGGTATTGTCAAATTTATTGGAAAAGTCTTAAAATTTTCGTATCCACATATAACGTTATTTAAAATAATATCTTTATTTCCTTTATCTTCATTAAAAGAGAAGAATATATCAATAGGCTTTCTTTCTTCAAAATAAGGAATATTTAATCTATCTAAATTTCTAGTAATTCTTTTTACATTCCCGGTGTTAGTTCTTTCACGTGCATAATTATTTGCTATTTTATCATTATCATTATGTGCTCTTTTACTGTTCCCAGAATTAACCCATCTTTTTGCTTTTTCTAATTCGTTTTTGAGTTTTTCTTTTTCTTCTTTCGCTTTACTATATTCGTCTTTCTCCCTAATGTATTCATTTTCTTTCGCTATCAAGTAATTATTATATGTCATATTATATTCTTTGATTTTGCCTTTATCTAGTTCAAACACTCTATTTACTATATTATTTAAAAATATTTCATCGTGAGAAACAATAATCATTTTTTTGCTACTTTTTTTAAGATATTTTTCTAGCCATACAATCGCTTCTGTATCCAAATTATTAGTTGGTTCATCTAGAAGCATTATATCTTTATTTTGTAATAGCATTTCCATTAAAAGCACTTTAATTTTTTCTCCTCCCGATAAAGTTTTAATTTTAGTACTTAATGTTTCTCTTAAATTTAATCCATTTTTAATAATTTCCAAATTACTTTCAAAATTATACCCATCTAAAGAAATAAACTCATTGTAAACCTTATTATAAAGTTCAAGCTTATCTTCAGTTAAATTAGAAGATAGAAGATTTAATTCGTTTTCCAAATTTTCTATACCAGTCACTTCTCTTATATAATCTAATATAGTGTACTCGTAATATCTCTCTTCAATCTCTTGTTTTAAATAAGAAATTGTTTCACCATCAGTTTTTACATTATCTTTATTAGATATATTTGAAAGAAATTTTAAAAGCGTACTTTTACCACTTCCATTTTTTCCTACCAAGCCAACTTTTTCGCCTTTATTTAATTTAAATGATACATTATCTATAATAGTATTGCCATTTATTTCGATTTTTATTTTATTTGCTATCATCTTTACACACCTCACAAGTTTTCTTTTTTTCCCAATTTAACGCTTGAATTTCATAAGTTGCAAAATTAAACATTAGTGTTTTTCCAACCAAGTTATATTCGACATATTTATTAAAATACTTGATAATTTCATTTGTAACAATTGAGGATATCAATGCACATAACGGTCCATATGACGGTACCACTTTTACGTTTTTCAATGGAACTTCAGTCATATTTTCATCTATACATTTTAAGCAAGCTGATTTGTGTGGGACAACAAATGGTCCTACCATAGCAACGTGTTCTGCAAATCCCGCAAATATAACAGGCTTATTTTCCTTTATACACAAATCATTGATTAATCTTCTAATTACTCTAAAAGGCTTATCTAATGTGCATAACACAAAATCGCTTTTTTTAATCTCATCTATTATATCTTGTTTTCTACTTATCATTATATTTTTAGTATCTATTTCTCCAGTTAAAATATTTGCTAAAGTCTCACATTTACTTCTGCCTATATCTTTTTCAGTATATGGGTATTGTCTTATTAAATTACTTTTTTCAACTATGTCATTGTCAACAAGAATAAAGTTATCAAAACCTGCCCTTGATAACATTAAGGCGACATTCGCTCCAACTCCACCTAAACCTAGAACCAATATTTTCTTGTTTGTAAAATCTTTTTTGTTAGATTTAAAATTAGAATTAAACAACGAAAAAAACAAATCCTGTCTACTATAATCGGTCATCAACAATTTATCAAACTTCTCACTTTGAATTACGATATTTTCCTTTTTTAAATATTTTATTGCACCCTTAATTTCACTTTCATCTAAATTTGTTTCTTCTATTACAATTTGAACAAGGTCGTTTTCATCAATTGGTTCTTTAAGATTATTAATTAACGATAAAAATGATTCTTCTTCATAATTTATTTCTTTACCTGTTTCTTTAAAATTCCCCATTCGCAAAATTTTATTGTTTTTATCCAAATAAAATGGCTTTACAGGATTTAAAACTAACATAACAAGCCTCCTTTATAATAAACAAAAGCTCAAATAATGAGCTCTTGATTAACAATTTTGGTCAACGTGACAAGAAAATTTTGCTTCTGTTACCTTTTTAACACTAAATTTCATAATATTTACCTCCTACCTTAATTGAAGTTTCAAAACTTCTTGAATATTATTATACTAGTTTCATTTAAAATGTCAAGATAAGAAGTCTAGCAATAAAAATCTAATAAACTAATTATTTTTCAAATACTCAGTCATATTCTCTCCCCATCTAAAGAAGTAAAATGTTTTAGGATGAATTCCATCTCCAGCATAAGGATTTTCTCTTTCTTTTAAATATGCACTGTTATCTAAGTATGGTACACCTAGTTCATTTAATAGTTCAATAAGTTTTTGGTTAAATTCATCTAAGTATTGATATGCTGGATATTTACTTACTGCATTATCCCCTACTGGAATAATAAGATTTACTATAATTTTAGTATTGGGAAGTTCACTTTTTAAATACTCAAGTTTTTCTCTATAATATTTTATAAATTTTTCAACATTCCCATTGTGCATCTTAACATCATTACATCCATAACTTAAAAACAAATAATTAGGACTGTACTCTTTAACTAAAGGCAAATCTTTCTCCATATTATCTATTCTTCTACCACGAGTAAACACAACATTTTCTTTATTAAGAACCCCATAACAGCTTAGCCCCTCAGCCATCGAGTCACCAACTACCATCGCGTGCTTTTCAGTAAACACTCTCTTAATCTCACTCTTTTGCTCAGAAGTTGTACCAGTTGTATTTGTATTAGTTGTAGTTTTAACAGGTACTTTCTTCCAAACAGCATAAAGTGTAATGTCACTAGTTATATGCGTATCACTTTTAAACTCACTACCATCCTCATAAGTCCAGTTAACGAAAGTGTATCCATTATAAGTAGGATTATTTGGTAAATTAATAGTTTCATTTTCATTAACTGTAATGCTAGAAACCTTGCTTCCTCCTTTAGAATCAAAAGTAACTGTATAAGTTTTAATAGTCTCTATAGGTAGAGGAGCACTATTATTACTCTTCTTATCTTTATCACTTGCATAAACTTCAACTACTGAATAAACAGAAGTAAAAAGAAGCAAAACCACAAGTGCTATAACTATAGTTTTAACCACCTTATTTTTCTTTTCCACAATAAACACCTCCAAAATAAGAAAGCGTTTTTTAAGACGCTTGCTCAAGTTTATTTAATTCTGTTACACCATTTTGTAATTTATAATATACTTTCACTTTATCACCTTTAGACAAGAATGGAAGTATATCTTTATTAACTTTAATATTAACTCTATACTTGTTATTATCAGTATCAGTTAAATAATAATATGTATTTCCATCAATCATAACATCCTTAATAGAATTAATTATAATTGTCTTTTCTTCTTCATTACCAGTCACATTACTAGGTACACTATTTAAATAGTTATCTTTTGCTTTTTCTATACCTAAACTCGCATCAGTTACTACAACTTTCTGATAATCTTCTACATCAATAAATCCATACATTTTAACAAGACCCGCATTATCTTTAAGACTAACTAAATAAGTAGGTCTATTATTTAAATTTATTAAAAGTGGGAAAGTACTAGTATATTTCATTTGTTGTACCTGACCTTCAGCACTTGCCATTGCAGAATATTCTTCAGCTCCTGGTACTTTATAAAAATTAGTTTCCTTAGTTCTCAAATTAGTAAGAATAAATCCGATATTACTCTCGTCAGTACTAACTGAAGTAATACCTGTATACATATACACATCATCATCTAAAACTAAATAATTATATCCATCAGTAGTCATAACAACACCAGTTTGACTAAATACAGAATTTAAAAATCCCTTCTGATAAAGTCCCCAGTCATCCACTTGCTCAATAATAAGGTCAGTTGGAAATACGTGATCCACCCAAGCAGGAATATCATTTAATTTATAATACTCAGTATCTCCTGTAATAGGATTAACTACAACCACACCCTTAACATCACGTTTAAGTCCAACTGCAGTATATTTCATCACAGGCACAACATAATATGGATTGCCTTCATTATCAAGTTCAAAATTAGCATCTCCAAAAATAAATGTAGGATACTTAAATCTTAAATGTCTAAACAAATTCTTATTAAAAAATGCACTTTCAGTATATTTCATACCCTTTTTTAAAGTAACCAAATCACTTGATCCATCCACACTATTAACCTTAATATATCCAGTAACACCTTTATCTTTATTCTTAAGCCATTTAAAGAAACCATTATACTCAAGTGGTGTCACTCTTACAATATTACCATCATAATTTATCTGACTATAATTATCACTTACATAATATTGACTAACCATCTCTGGCATTCTTCCCATAGTTCTATCCCCAAGTTTAGAACTAGAATCCTTATCTAAAAGAGGAAGTTTACTAAAATCGACTTCTTTAATATCATTAATAAAATTCTTATCAGTATTAATAGTAATTCTCTTACTATAACTTTTACTATTAAAAAGAGGACTACAAATAATATCACTTAAAGTAATAAAAGCAAAAACACCCATTACACTAAAAACTAAAAACTTAGAAGATTTTAAAGCAATTTTAGCTTTCTTACTCATAAACAAACTCAAAACTGATAAAACTAACGTATACACAAAAATCAAAAATAACACAAATGTTAAAAATGCTAAACTGTGTAAATTAATTGGAGGTAAAAATAAATAATATAAAATTCCTGCAAGTACTAAAGTAATTATAATACTAATAATGTTTTCTTTTTTCATTAATTTTCTCACCAATTTAATTGTACCACTTTTTAAACAAAAATTGAAGTAAAAGTATGCTTTTTTGTAATTAATTTGTGATAATGTCATAGTATAAATAACTTTTGATTATGTCATAAT
>OIYG01000093.1_pt1 | contig 96046 bp, 72 predicted proteins | sample 1587861 | NCBI WGS metagenome assembly OIYG01 (sample SAMN03283272) | human gut metagenome | biome: human-associated habitat; material: feces | host: Homo sapiens | place: Peru | collected 2012 | reverse complement strand
GCAGCATCAAGAAACGTCTATTCCGTGCAGCGATTTCACAAGATTACCTTCGTGAGATCCTTGCCTCGGCCATAATTTGATGCGGTTGCCCTGGATAATCCGTTTTTCCTTTCGCGAATTCAAATAGATTTTGTAACTTTGCGGCATCAGGGGTGCTGAGCCATAGGGTTCGGCTGAGATGATACCCTCATAACCTGTTGACGGATAATGCCGCCCGGGGAGTATGAACGACGTACGAGCCAAAGTGCACAGCCCCTTGTGTATTTGTCGGGACGGATATCGTCCCAACGCCCCGGAATGATTCCGATTATAAATATGCAAGAATCCGGCTCTATGCAAAATACAGACAACCACATCTCGTCATCCATCGAACGTTGCGACCGTGCCGCGACGCCGTGCGGCGTAATTATAGGCCGCGACGCCGTGCATCGTCCTACGGTGCTTTCCGTGGCCGGTAGCGATAGTATAGGCGGTGCCGGCATTCAGGCAGACATCAAGGCATGTATGGCCTTGGGAGTCTTTGCCATGACCGCAATCACCGCCGTCACCGCCCAAAACACCGTGGGCGTGCGCTCCTATATAAATGTAGGTGCCGAATCGGTATGTGCTCAGCTCGAAGCCGTCTTCGATGATGTGCGCCCCGATGCAGTCAAGATAGGCATGGTCCCCGACGGCCCTACGGCTGCCGCTATCGCCGAGGTGCTGGCCCGACGCTACGACGGCCCTGTGGTGCTCGACCCGGTAGCTGTAGCCACCAGTGGCGACCGCCTTAGTGACGACAGTGCCGCCGCAGAGATGGTTCGGCGTCTTTTCCCGATGGCGACAGTGGTGACGCCCAATATTCCCGAAGCACGTATGCTCTCCGGTATGGACATTGCGACACAATCCGATATGGAGGCTGCCGCACGTGCCATTATCCGTCGCTACGGATGTCGTGCCGTACTCCTTAAAGGCGGACATTTGGTGGACGCATCTGCACATACGGCAGACAAAGAACAACCCCATGTGTCGAAGCCTGCGGCAGACACCGAAACAGCGTGTACGGTAGACATCCTGATGGAGGCCGTCGATGCCCCGGCGCGTGTATTCCAAGGTCCGGTAGTGCATACGTCCAATACCCACGGTACGGGATGCACGCTGTCTTCGGCCATAGCGGCATATCTTTCGCGAGGCTATGCCTTGGAAGAGGCTGTCGCACGTGCCAAAGCATGGCTCACCGACGCATTGCGCCTCGGCGCTGACTGTCGCTTCGGCCACGGCCACGGCCCGGCACTACTGATTTGGAAGAATAATGTCGAATGACGAATGTCGAATGTGGAATGAATAACGAATGTGGAATGTGGAATGTCGAATGTGGAATGACGTGCCACTTACCATTTACCACAAATTGTCCTTAAGGACCTTAAAGACCTTAAAGACCCTAAGGATCCTAAAATTAAAAAATAAGATCTTCTCCTTCACTAAATAAAGAAGCCATACAATATGACCATTATCATCAACAGTAAATCGTACACTGTCAACGCCGGCGCCACCTTGGCCGAGGCATTGCAAAGCGTGCTCGGCACAATAGAGGGCATGGCTGCCGCTGTCAACGGAGCTGTCATACCGCGTGGAACGTGGGATACGCACGTTCTCGGCGAAGGCGACGACATCATTCTCATCAAAGCCGCTTATGGAGGCTGATATGCCTGATATGCGCGAGGATACGGCACTGGTGCTTATAGTCATCACCCCCGAGGCTGTTATGGTCGACGAGGCGCGCATCTTGACGTCCATACTCGAACTTGACGACAATCTGCGAGTACATCTGCGTCATCCGCAGGCCGAAGACGCCGACATCTCGGCTATCGTGGACGGTATTCCCCGTAAGCTGTGGAATCGTATCAGTATTCACGGGCACAATGCCGTGGCTGCCGCCCATATCGGCGTAGGCGTACATCTGTCGTCCGCGGCTTTGGCCGAGGGTGGGGTGCTGCCGCCATGTGCCGTCCTGTCGGGTAGCTGCCATACGGCGGCCGAGGTCGCAACGGCTCCTGCGGCGCTGTCTTACGTGACGCTGTCGCCCGTATTCGACTCCATATCCAAGCAGGGATATGCGGCTGCGATTAATGCCTCCGACCCGGCTGTGCGCCTGTGCCTTTCGGCGCGGCGTATCATCGCCTTGGGCGGAATGACGCCCGAAGGTATAGCCGAAGTTGCCGCCGCCGGATTTGCCGGCGCAGCCTTCCTGGGCTATGTTTGGGAGGGCGGTGACGCGCTTGAACGCTGCCGCCGTATCGTTGCCGCCGCCCATAGTGCAAGGCGGAACGTACCCGGACGTTTCCCCTCGTCCGTACATCTGGTCACCGACGGCGCTGATGTCGCGACCACCGTGGAGCAGGCACGTCAGGCCGTTACGGGCGGATGCCGCTGGGTGCAGGTGCGTATGAAGGACGCCGCCCCGGCCGACCGCGATGCAGCGCTGATATCGTTGCGCGACTTTTGCCACAGCCACGGCGCCACGCTTATCGTAGACGATGATGTGCAGGCTGTATGCCGCACCGCCATCGACGGGGTACACCTCGGTCGCAATGATATGGATCCGGCCGAAGCTCGTACCATACTCGGGCCGGTGCCGTTGATAGGCGCTACCGTCAATTGTGCTGCCGATGCCGAGCGTTTGGTTGGTAAACCAATAGACTATATCGGCTTAGGCCCATGGCGTTTTACTACCACCAAGCGCCGGTTGGCACAGCCACTTGGCGCTCAGGGTACGCGTGACCTCGTGCGACATATACGCGACTTGGGCATACGTGTGCCTATATTGGCCATAGGCGGCATTACCGGCGAAGACATTCCCTCGGTGCTGGCCTCCGGAGCCGATGGCATAGCCGTCAGCTCGGCAATATGCCGCGCTGCCGATCCCGCTGCTGCCGCACGCCGCTTTATACAGGATTTTGAAGCGGCACAAGGGCAATAATTCGCGTTGCATACGACAAAAAATAAGGTATAATTTACGACAAACAACACATACATAATATGGAAGACAAACAACTGATAATAGGCGGACGGCAATTTGCCTCGCGCCTGTTTGTAGGAACGGGCAAATTTGCCTCGTCCGAAATCATGCACCGAGCCATCGAAGCGTCGGGCACGCAGATGGTTACCGTGGCCATGAAACGCGTCAATATGGCCTCCGATGCCACCGACGATATGCTCTCGGCCATTGACCGCGAGAAAATCCAATTGTTGCCCAATACTTCGGGTGTGCGCGATGCACGCGAAGCTGTTGTGGCTGCACGCCTCAGCCGCGAAGTTTTCGGCACTCCTTTTATCAAATTGGAGATACATCCCGATCCCAAGTATCTGATGCCTGACCCTATGGAGACCCTTGCCGCCACCGAGATATTGGCCAAGGAGGGTTTTGTGGTACTGCCCTACGTGCAGGCCGATCCCGTACTATGCAAGCGCCTCGAAGAAGCCGGAGCCGCAGCAGTGATGCCTCTGGGTGCACCCATAGGAACGAATAAAGGTCTGCTGACACGTGACTTCCTCGAAATCATCATTGAGCAGGCTTCCGTCCCCGTGGTCGTAGACGCCGGACTCGGATTGCCCTCGCACGCTGCCGCCGCCATGGAAATGGGCGCCGATGCGGTGCTGGTCAATACCGCTATAGCCGTAGCTGCCGACCCCGTGGCTATGGCTCGCGCTTTCGCCGATGCTGTCGATGCCGGACATCGCGGACGCCTTGCCGGCCCGGCCGGTACCTTCCGCCATGCCGTGGCCACCAGCCCGCTGACATCCTTCCTCAACGACTAACTAAACCCTATAGTAGCCATAACAGCTATAATGACCTTTATAGCCATTATAACCAAACAATAAAAGCCAATATACCGATTATGAAAGTATCAGATATCGCTGTGTCCTCCTATCCCAACAGCACCAAGATATACGTTCCCGGAACGCTGTTCCCGGACATTCGCGTGGCCATGCGTCGCGTTAGCCAGTATCCCACAGTCACCATCGAGAACGGCAAGCGCATCGAGCATCCCAACGAGGACATAACCATCTACGACACCAGCGGCGTGTACACCGACCCGAACATCCCTAAGGACATCAAGAAAGGTGTGCCGCGTTTGCGCCAGTCGTGGATAGAGCGCCGCGGCGACACCGTAGCTTTGGACGGCATCACCAGCACCTACGGACAGCGTCGCTTGGCCGACCACAGCCTCGACGACATACGCTTTCCGCGTGCCATAGCGCCGCGAGTGGCCGCCGAAGGCCGTCGCGTCACCCAGATGCACTATGCACGCAAGGGCATAATCACTCCCGAGATGGAGTATGTCGCCATCCGCGAAAATCTCGACAATGCCGCACGCGGCATCGAGTCGTACATCACCCCCGAATTTGTCCGCGATGAAATTGCTGCCGGACGAGCCCTCATCCCGGCCAATATCAATCACCCCGAGGCCGAGCCCATGATTATAGGCAGCGCTTTCAGCGTCAAAATCAACGCTAATATAGGCAACTCGGCATTGTCTTCGGGTATAGCCGAGGAAATCGACAAGGCAATGTGGAGCTGCTACTGGGGCGGCGATACGCTCATGGACCTCAGTACCGGCGACAATATTCACGAGACGCGCGAATGGATTATACGCAATTCGCCCGTGCCCGTAGGCACAGTGCCCATATATCAGGCACTCGAAAAAGTCAATGGGGATGTGCAACGCCTTACCTGGGATATTTATCGCGACACCCTCATCGAGCAATGCGAGCAGGGCGTGGACTACTTCACCATACATGCCGGAGTGCTGCGCGAGCACGCCTCCCTGATCAAGGACCGTCTCACCGGATGTGTTTCGCGCGGCGGGTCCATCATGACGCAGTGGACTGTACTGCATGACAGCGAAAGTTTCTTATACACGCATTTCGACGAAATCTGCGAGATTCTCAACCGCTATGACGTGGCAGTATCTCTGGGCGACGGTATGCGCCCCGGAAGCATACACGATGCCAATGACCGAGCCCAGTTCCTCGAATTGGACGTCTTGGGGCAGCTGTGCGCCAAGGCATGGGAACACGATGTACAGGTGATGATCGAAGGCCCGGGCCACGTACCCATGCAGAAGATACGCGAGAATATGGATCGCGAAATAGATAAGTGCCATGGCGCACCGTTCTACACCCTTGGCCCGTTGACGACGGATATAGCTCCGGGTTACGACCACATTACCAGCGCTATAGGCGGTGCAGCCATAGGCGCTATGGGTACTGCCATGTTGTGCTACGTCACACCCAAGGAACATCTCTCGCTGCCTGACCTCGAGGATGTCCGTACCGGCGTAATCACCTACAAATTGGCGGCACATGCAGCCGACTTGGCCAAGGGCTTCCCCGGAGCACAGGTGCGCGACAATGCCCTGAGCAAAGCTCGTTTCGAATTCCGTTGGAAGGATCAGTTCAATCTGTCGCTTGATCCCGAGCGCGCACGCGACATATATGTCAAGGCGCGCCGTGATGCACCCGATGCAGACGATAAGTTCTGTACCATGTGCGGCCCTAACTTCTGCGCTATGCGCATATCTCAAAATGTCAATCAAGAATGTAGTAAATAAGAGGTGTTACGTCTAAGGCTTAAGGGGTTGTAGAGTCCTTAAGGTCCTTAAAGACCTTAAAGACCCTAAGGTCCTTAGAAACTCTAAGACATTCCCCTCAGAATAACAGAATAATACATTTATGTCCAAAGAAATTATATCGCCGGACGACAACCACGGTTTTGCCGACATCATCGACCGATACAGCTGGGATGACACCACCAAGCGAGCCTACGCAGTCACGGCTTCGATGGTGGAGGCGGCTCTTGCTGTGGCCGCCGCCGATCAGCGCCGCTTGACTCCGGACGAGTTCATGGCGCTGATTTCGCCGGCTGCCGCTCCATATATCGAAGACATGGCCGCTCTGGCACAGCGCTTCACCCTCGAAAAATTCGGCCGCACCATCTCGATGTACATTCCCATGTACGTCTCTAATGCCTGCGCCAATGCCTGCGTGTATTGCGGCTTCAATCATGCCAACCCCATGGCACGCACCATACTCACCATGGAACAAGTCGAAGCCGAATGTCGCGCCATACGCCGTCTTGGGCCTTTTGAGAACCTGCTGATAGTCTCCGGCGAATTCCCGGCATTGTGCGGCACCGAATACTTTGAGAATGTGCTGCATACCTGCCGCCCGTACTTTCACAATTTGACCATCGAAGTGCAACCTATGCGCCAATCGCAGTACGAACGCCTGGTCGAAGCCGGACTTAACGGCGTGGTATGTTTCCAAGAGACTTATCACCGAGACGGATATCCCAAATACCATCCACGTGGTATGAAATCCATATACTCGTGGCGTCTCAACGGGTATGACCGCATGGGTCGTGCCGGTGTGCATAAAATTGGTATGGGTGTCCTCATCGGCCTTGAGGAATGGCGCACGGATGTCATTATGATGGCTCGCCACTTGCGCTACTTGCAAAACAAGTACTGGCGTACGCGCTATAGTGTCAATTTTCCTCGCATGTGCCCCAGCGAAAGCGGGTTCCAGCCCAATGTGGTCATCTCGGACCGCGAATTGGCTCAATTGACTATGGCCTTCCGCATCTTCGACCACGATGTAGATATCTCGTATTCGACACGCGAGAGTCCACGCTTCCGCGACAATATGATGCGTCTGGGTGTAACATCCATGAGCGCCGGCAGCCAGACCGAGCCGGGTGGATACGCCACTTCGCCCGAAGCACTCGAGCAATTCCACGTCACTGACGAACGCAGTCCCCATGCCGTGGCCGAGGCTATACGCCGCAACGGCTACGAACCGGTGTGGAAGGACTGGGATGCCGTGTTCGACAATGATCATACTCACTGAGAAATAGGACTTTTAAGGCTTTTAGAGACTCTAAGGTCCTTAGGGTCTCTAAAGTCCTTAGGGTCCTTAGGGTCCTTAAAGTCCCTAAAGTCCTTAATATAAATCATCATAAGACAATGACCGATAAATATTTTACAGATGATATGGCCGAGCGCCATTCGCGCACTATGGCCGTGGACGACATAGGACTCGAAGGAATCCAACGTCTGGTCGGCGCCATGGTGGGCATCGTAGGTGCCGGGGCTTTGGGAGGTGCCGTGGCTGTGGCACTTGCCGCCGCCGGTGTGGGACGCTTGCGTATTATCGATTTCGATTGTGTGGAACTCTCCAACTTGCCGCGACAAACAGCTTATACTACCGGCGATGTAGGTCGCCCCAAAGTCGAAGCCTTGGCGGATCGTCTGATGGCGCTAAATCCGTCCATGGCTGCGGATACACGCTTCGAGCGTCTCGGTGCGGACAACGTGTCTTCATTTGTGCAAGGTTGTGATGTAGTGGTCGATTGTACCGACAACGGCGCCACTATGACCATGGTGGCCGATGCGACACGTGCCGCATCCATACCGTGTGTGCTGGGAGGCGTGGCCGGACGACAAGCCCAAGTTATGTCCTTCAGTCATGCCGCCGGCCCTGCTTCGGTATCCTATCGTGACATCTTCGGAGACGGAAGTCGCGGACGAGCTCCCCGAGGTATCTTTCCCCCCGCGCCGGCAACTGTGGCCGCTTTGCAAAGTGCCCGCGCCCTGGACATGCTGCTACATACAGACCGGGAAAGCCATCCCACAGTCCTTGTGCTCGATATTGACCTGGCCACTCTCCGATGCCGACGTTTGGCACTATGAGCTTCAGTATACACCGACGGCGGCAACGGAGTAGGACGTGATGTTGCAACAGGACGTCTTATACAGCGCTTCTGCGGAGTGTACGCACCATTGCCGATGCCGGTATCTTCTTTATATGTTTACATTTGTATAATGTTACATTATTAGCAAAATGGCTCGCTTTGACTATGCTTGCGTCTTAAATTGTGTGAAATTATAAAGTTTTATTATATTTTTTTTGTCCAATATATAAATAACTTTTACTTTTGTATGTGAAAAAGCGTTCGAGAGATTTCAAACCAATCTCGTCGGACACGTTCTATTACTCCTCTCCGACCTCTCCTTACTTCTTCGGCAGCTGTCTCTATGCTATGCCTATTACAAATAATCCGAAGTGAAACAAACCTAATAGAAACCTTGCAATTCTTTAGAGTAGAACAATGATCCTAAAAATGAAGAAGTTCATGGCCTTGGCCTTGGCCATGGCACTTTCGGCCATAGGCAGTGTTGTCTCCTACGCCGACAGTACTCCCAAGCAGGAATTCCGTGCCGCTTGGTTCACACCTCTCAATGGAGGATGGCCTGTATCCGCCAATAGAGGAAATGCCACTGCATTGAAAAACGAGATTATCAACAGGTTAAATCAAGTCAAAGCTGCCGGCCTCAATGCTGTCTGCGTCCATGTGCGCCCCTTTGCAGACCGTCTGTACAATACTAATACATATACACATAACGACGGTACAAAGTATACAGTATACGAACCAGTAAGCCATTATGCTTCAGGAACTCGAGGCAACCCATGCTCGATTGACTTGTTGCAGACTTGGATTGACGAAGGCCACAAACGTGGCATTGAGGTACATGCGTGGGTCAACCCCCTACGCTGGTGTACTCCCTCGGGAAACCAGAAGAAAGGATATAATCCATATTCAACGAATGTGGATGAATCGATAAAGGACTGGATGATTACGGCATACCAAAGCAATAATACAACCAAGTTCGTATTCAATCCTGCCAATGAGAAAACACATGTACGCCTTAAAAACGTGTGCGCCGTTCTCACCGGCGCGTATGACATCGATGGCATCGTTTTTGACGACTACTTCTATCCGGATTATATCGCGGAAGATTCAAGTGCGGATGACTGGTCTGACTACCAATCATACAGGAATGGTGGCGGTACGATGAGCATCGGTGATTGGCGTCGTGACAACGTCAATAAGCTGATGGAGGAGTCATACAATATCATACACGAAATCAAGCCATACGTAAGATTCGGCATTGCTCCTGCCGGCACAGCTAGCAAAGGCGTGAAAGAGTCTGATGGTTTGCCGTCGTTGTACGGACATACCTATGACGGTCTCACTTGCAAGCCCGGCGACTGGCAGTATGATGGGATTTATGCCGACCCGATAGCGTGGATACGCAGCAAACATGTGGACTACCTTGCTCCGCAGCTCTATTGGACCAATTCGCATAGCACCAACCCCTACGGCCCGATGATTGACTGGTATAGTATTGCCGCCAAGAAATTCGGACGTCATATCTTCGGCGCTTTGTCTATCACGTTCCTTGAAAAAGGCAACAATACCTCCAATTACGATGAAGTCATCCGTCAGGTCAACCAGACGCGAGCCACAACGCGCGACAATTTCCCCGGCGAGATGCTCTATAGCAGCCGTTCGATGTTCGGTCCGACTTGTAGTGGCCTTGACTCTTACCTTAAACAGAAGGTATATCAATATCCGGCATCGGTGCCGGCCATGACGTGGTACAACGCGCCCGACCTCGGCAAGGTGACTAATGTCAAGCTTAGCGGCACGACGCTTTCGTGGACAGGCAAGAGCAACAGCCGTTACATAGTGTATGCCGTGCCTCTGGGTACAAATGCAATACAGGCAGCCTCTACCGAGCACAACGGATTGCGTGCCGAGTATATCGTGGACATCACTTACTCGACAAGCGTCACTATTCCCTCGAACAAGACTTCCGGCTACTGGCACGGCGTAGCCGCCCTCGACCGCTACGGCAACGAATGGGCCATGGGAGCTACCTCCAATATGCCGCCGTCCGAGACGCTCAAGGCTGTGACGCTGACATCGCCGGCAGCCGGCGAAAGAGTTTCGATAGGGTGTACTTTCGGGTGGAACGACCCGGCTTCAGCCACAAGCTATGACTTGCAGATAAGTAAGGACAAGAACTTTGCAAGCGGCGTTTCCACTTACAATGTCAATACTACATCCTGTTATGTAGACCTGACAACGCTTTCCACCTCTTCCACCTATTTTTGGCGCGTAATCAGCCATAAGGGCGGTTACATCGATGGGACGTCCGAAGTGCGTTCGTTCTACATTCCCGCACCCGAGACACTGCCTTCCGTGACGCTTACCTCGCCGGCGGACGGCGCTCGTGCCGCTACTTCGCAGACATTCGACTGGGACGATCCGACGGGAGTAAATTCGTACGAGTTCCAAATATCGTCTGACAAGAACTTTGGCAGCAATGTCTACAAATATACCACCTCCGCCACATCTTATACCATAGATATGACGGCGCTCAATTCGTCCACCACATACTATTGGCGCGTGATCAGCCGCAAAAAAGGCTATCTTGACGGTGTCAGCGCAGTCCGTTCGGTATACAATCCGGGACCTGAACAACTGACCCCCGTGACGCTTGTAAGTCCCACAGCCGGCGAGCAGGCCACGTCCGACAACGTCACTTTTGTATGGAGAGACAATGTCGCCTCCGACAGCTATACTTTGCAGATTTGCGGCAATACCGATTTCGGCACCGGAACCAAGGAGTATAATACCGATGCCAAGTCGTATACAGTGAACACCGGAGGTCTCAATTACTCGACCCCGTACTACTGGCGAGTCATCAACCACCGCAACGGATATTACAAGGACGGTATCTCGGCCGTGCGCAACTTCATCACCAAGGAAGAGCCTTCGTGTATCAAGCCTCGTCTCGATTGGCCCGAAGACGGAGCGACGCTCAATGACGACATTGTATTTGTATGCAGCGACAATAATGACGACAAGGCTGTCCTCGAGATTGCCACCGACCTCAATTTCTCCAATATCGTGTTTACCGGTACCACCGGATGGCACAAGGAGTATCCCTGCCTGCAATACACCGTTCCGGCCGAGGTTCTCGGCGCAAACGGCACCTTCTTCTGGCGTGTCCGCGTCAGCACCGCCGGAATCAAGGATGCTGTCAGCGATGTGCGCAAGTTGATTATGGGCAACGGTGTCAACCCCGACTACGGCAACTACACTCCGCGCCGCGAGCAGGTTGAATACCCCACGGTGACGCCGTATAACGGCAACAACACCACCCAAATGACCCTCACCAACCTATGGATCCGCAATGCATCCAACAACAACCCCGGTCTGAGCGAAACGCTATGCCGAGATATGGCGGCTCGTGCCGATAGAAACGGTGATCAGGGTGGCAAAGATATTTTATACGTATCTGCCCGAACGGCCAATAGCGGCTCTGCATCTTCTTCGTTGATACGTTTCGACGCTGCTACGGGCAACCAATTGTCGACACTCAATCTCACGCTTGACGGAACATTCTCGACAGCCTATTTCCCCACTAACGGCGTACTTGTTGACGCTGACGGACAGGTGCTTGTACACAATATGGCTGCAAGTAATGCTAATAAGCTGACTGTAGGCATTGTAAATCTCAGCAATGGTCAAGTTACAACGTATTTCAGTCAAACAGCAGATCCCAATATTCGCATAGACCACATAGACGTATATGGCACGGTTTCCAATAGCGGAACATATTATGTCTTGGCTGCTAATGGATCCAATGCTATAAGATGGAAGGTTACTAATGGAAACGTTACAAGGGAATCTATGTCAATCAATGCGATAGGCGCCGCCGGACGCGTTGTATTTACCGGTCGCCCCGACCGATTCTATGTAACCGGAACAGAAAGTGTGCCCAAATTGTACAGCTGGGGCAATAGCACGCCTTTGGCGACTCTTTTTGGCGATAACTTCTGTGGAGGTATGGCATATTTCACCCATGACGGATACTCGTTCATGGCCATTGCCACCCACGACAATACGAAAGGAGCCAAATGGACTATATGTTCCGGTGTAGATTTTACTGCTTCCGGTAGCCGTTCGGAGCACTGGGTTGTACCTACGCAGGGTATGGGTAATTCGGACCACCATTGGACTGCAAGTGGCGGCAGTGGCGACCCGACGATGCCTGTGAGTGTGCTACAACGAGATTCCTATGAGGACGGTGTTCATACACTCGACAACGCTGCTTCGGCTCAAAATACGAGATTATTTGTTTACAGCTCGGGTGACGGACTTGCGGCATATTCGATGACGCGCCGTATCGTCACGGGCGTGGAGGATGTCGTCTTTGATGGAGCCGATGCCGATGATTCCGAGACGGAATACTACAACCTGCAGGGTATCCGCGTCCGTCAGCCGCTGGCTCCCGGCATCTATATTAGACGTCAAGGCAACGTAGTCACCAAGGTGACACGCTGAGGCTGCAGATACGCATACCGATACCACGGGGCCGACATCGCATAGTGTCGGCCCCGTGTGTGTCTTGCGGACTATGACGGGCGGATGGTATGGTTTTTGCTTGATTGAAACCAATTCACATTGCTCGCGAATACGATGACACAATATAATACGGACAATACGACAGGACAGAATATGCAAGGTGTAGAGGCCAAGGCCTCAGTGCTTGTGTTCCCGCGACAGGGAATAGAGCGTAAAATAGGTTTTGACGCAGTGCGTGCCATGGTGGTCGGACGATGCAGCTCGCCGCAGGCACGCACATTGGCTCTCGAGACTATGCAGTGGAGTGCCGACGCCGGCGAGGTGCGCTGCCGTTTGGCACGTGTGGCCGAGATGGTGAAGGCCTTGACCGGTGATGACATCCTCGACCTCGGCACTGTCGAAGATTTGCAACGACCGCTTAAAAGCATCTCTGTTCCCGGGACATTTGTCGAGGCATCCGAATTGCTGACCCTGCTCAAGGCTTTGCGGCAGGCCACACGTGTTCGCTCGTGGCTTGACAAGACCGAAAACAGCGGTGCGGCTGTATATCCGCATTTGCGCGACATCGCCGCCGACATGGATACCGCTCCGGAGGTGCAGCGTGTCATAGCTTCGCTCGTAGATGACCTCGGACAGGTGCGCGACAATGCATCCGCTGCCCTTGCCGATATACGTCGCGAGATGTCAACCATACAACGGCGCATGGCATCGGCTATGCGCCGCGTACTGGGCGAAGCCGTTGCCCAAGGATGGGTACAGCCGGATACCGCCCCGGCCATGCGTGACGGTCGTCTTGTGCTGCCTGTCGCGCCTATGAACAAGCGTATGGTGCAAGGCATAGTGCATGACGAGAGCGCCACGGGCAAGACCGTCTATATCGAGCCGGCCGCCGTAGTCGAGTTGGGCAACCGCGGACGTCAATTGCAGCTTGAGGAAAGGCGCGAAGTCGTCCGCCTGTTGGTGGCTGCTGCCGATAGCATTCGTCCGCATCTTGATGCGCTCCTCGACCTTAACGACCGACTCGGCCTCCTCGATTTCATTGCGGCTAAGGCACGTGTGGCCATAGACACTGAGGCTGCCATGCCGAGGCTGTCCGACCGCCCCTGCTTAAATCTGCAACAGGCGCGGCATCCGGCACTCGAGGCGGCGCTGCATCGCCACGGTCGCGCGATTGTTCCGTTGGACATCACTCTTGACCGTGATAAGGGTCGTATACTTGTTATTTCCGGTCCTAATGCCGGCGGCAAGTCCATAGCGCTGAAAACCGTGGCTGTCGAGCAATATATGCTGCAATGCGGAATGTTGCCGACGGTGTCCGCCGATTCGGATATGGGCGTGATGAAGCGCCTGATGGTGGACATCGGGGACGACCAATCCATGGATGACGACCTGAGTACTTACAGCTCGCACCTGTTGGCGATGAAATATATGCTGGAACATTCCGGAGATGCCGACCTCTTCCTTATCGATGAATTCGGCTCGGGAACAGAGCCGCAGATAGGTGGCGCTATAGCCCAGGCGCTATTAATGCGCTTCAATGCCGCCGGGATGTGGGGCGTGGTCACCACCCATTACCAAAATCTCAAGACTCTTGCCTCCGAAGTTCCCGGATTAATTAATGGGTCAATGCTCTACGACCGCCAGCGTATGCAGCCGTTGTTCCGTCTCGATATAGGACATCCCGGCAGCTCGTTTGCCATCGAAATTGCTCGCAAGACCGGATTGCCGTCCGATGTCATTGATGATGCCTGTGCCATCGTGGGTAGCGACTATGTCAATTTGGACAAGTACCTGCTGGACATAGCACGCGACAAGCGTTACTGGGCCAATAAACGCGAGGACATTCGTCGACGTCATAAACATCTTGAGGAAGTCATCGACCGTTACGAGACCAAGCAGCAAGACCTTGACAGCCGCAGTCGTGCCATATTGGACGAGGCGCGGCAGGAAGGCCTGCGCATCGTCAGCGAGAGCAATGCGGCTGTGGAGCGTACTATACGCGACATACGTGAGGCTCAGGCCGAACGCGATCGTACGCAACAGGCACGCGAGCGTCTGCGCCAACAGCGTCGCGCCCTCGAAGACAAGGCTGCCGAACAGCCGGTCGAGCGTGCCCCAAAATCAACCAATAAGGCCAAAACATCTGTGCCAAAGGCCGCAGTGTCGTCCAAGGTTGAGCCTGTGCGTACAATAGAGCCCGGTGTATATGTATTGCTTGACAATCAGGGACAGCCCGGCCGCGTCATCTCGCTTGAGGGCAAGAAAGCCATGGTGGCCTTTGGCGCATTGAAGATGGATGTTCCGGTGGCACGGTTGACGCCTACTATGCGTCGTCCCGAAAAGGGTGGGGCATCGCAGGCTGCGTCCTTTGTCTCCGTGTCCACGGGCGAGGATATACGCCGTCGTCAATTGTCCTTCAATCCGGAGATAGACCTTCGCGGCTTCCGTGCCGACGAGGCTTTACAAGCCGTGATGCACTTTATAGATGACGCTGTGCAGTTCAGCGCCGGACGCGTGCGCATCCTGCACGGCACCGGTACGGGTGCGCTGCGTACCGCAATACGGCAGTATCTTGATACAGTCTCGGCGGTAAGGTCCTATGCCGACGAGGATGTCCGCTTCGGCGGTGCCGGCATCACGGTCGTCAATCTGGGTTAATCCTCAATGGGAATCATGAGAATCATGGGAGCAATAAGAATCATGGGAGTGATGGGAATAATGGGAATAATGGGAAAAATGGGAGCAATAAGAATAATGGGAGCAATGGCATAGGTCCCATTACTCCCATAATTTCTATAATTTCTTATAATTCCTATTGTTCTTGGTGTTCTCCGAGGACTCTTAGTTTTTGCGGCCTTGGAGGTCATCGTTGGTGATACGAGCGGCTGTTTTTTTGACCGAGGCGTTGAGGTTGCCGAAGCGATAGCCGACTGATAGACCTATCTGCATACGCATATCATCCATGCGCGTCACGCTTGTGCCGGTGTATGCACCGCGTAAGGCCTCATTTCTGAAGTAGCTGTTATGCTGTCCGAAGGGGTTGGTCAGTCGTAGTGAGACGCTTAGTGCCTTGTTTTTTAAGTAACTGCCTGTAAGAGAAAGTCCGTACCAGAAATTATTCATAAAGCCGTTTTTGCTGCGGGTGAAAGCATCGGATAGAGAGAACTGATAGTAGTTGGCCCATAGTTCGGCTTCGATATTGAGCGGCAGCTTTTGCGTGGCACGCATATAGACATTGCCGCCCCAGCCGTTGTTTTTGAATATCGTCTGGCTGATGTCGTTGTAATTTATGCTGCCGGAAACCATGACAGAAGTTTTGTCCATGGGCGTCCATTGCATAAAGCCTCCTGCCGAGAACGTACGTATCTTGCCAATGTTTTCGTAAGTGCTGTGCAGGATATTGCCTTCCAGAGTGGTGACTCCGGCTATGTCGTTGTTGGTGAATGCATACTGCGACCATAGGTTGAGGTTGATGCGCGGACGTATCAGCATATAGGTAAGTTTGACGCTCTGTGCGTGTGCACTTTCGAGGTTGGGGTTGCCTTCGGACAGTGAGGTTGGCGTGTACTTCTTGGCCGGGTTGAGGTAGGATATGCCGGGGCGGCTGATACGTGTAGCGTAATTGGCCGTCAGGGTATTGGCATCGTTAATCTGCCATGATGCGGCGGCACTCGGTACCCAGTCGTTGAGGCTGGATGAGAACGCGTCCTGACTGCCATCGGGATAGTCGGCCTTGAGCTTGGAGAACTCGTAGCGCAGGCCGGCACGTAGCGTCATTTTGCTGACTTTTACCGAATACTGGGCGTAAGCGGCGGCAATGTCCGTGATATGGCGGAAATCGGTGTACATATTCTGCCATCCGATGTACTCGCTGTTGGTCTTAGAGCGGTTGCGACGCAGGATGTATTTGCCGCCCATGTCCAATGTGTGGTTCTTGGCCGTAGGACGAGTCCAGTCGGCTTGGAAGGTGTGTTCGATGAAATTAAGGCGGAAGTCGTTGTTGAAATCCGTATATTCGAACATCGAGCCGAAGATGTTGCTGTAGTGCGTGTCGGCTTGTTGTTTTTGGCGCGTGGTAGAAATCATATAGCTGAAAGTCAGAGCTTCGCCCTTGCGCCGCGTCAAGTGCTGGTAGTTGATATTGCCGTCGATGTCAAAGTAAGACGAATTGGCGATGTCATACGTGGAGGAGTATTTGCTGAGCAGGCTACCGTTGACATCGGTCAGAGACTGTGTCCCGGAGCCGTATCCGTTGACGTGATATTCATAGCCGTTGAACTCGCCGGAAATGAGGTTGAGCGAGTCGATTTCCCAGGATGCTTCGCCGCCGAACCACTCGACCAGGCCGTGGACACGTTGGTCCTCGGTGCGTAGGCTACGCGTTCCGTTTTCGTAGGTATAATCGTATTCTGAACGGTTTCGTTGCATTTTTTCGGGGATATTGGATATGCCACCGTTGATGCTGAAAGTCACTTTGTCGATTTGGGAGGACAGCCATAGGTTGCCGTCTGCGCGGTTGTTCATGAAGTCGTAGCTGCCGCCTACGCGTCCGGTGACGCCCTTGATGACGGTCTCGTCGTCCGTGACGATGTTGAGGATGGCTCCGATGCCCTCGGCGTCGTACTTGGCTCCCGGCTCGGTGATGACTTCGATGCGTTTGATGGACGATGCGGGCAGTGCGTCAAAGATGTCCTTGGCGTTTTTGCTGAGCGAGTTGCTGGGACGGCCGTTCTTGAAGACTTTGAAATTGGAACTTCCGTTGACCTTGATATTACCCTCGCCGTCGACGCTGACCATGGGGACGCGGCGCAGGACTTCGCGGACGGTGAGTGTCTGTGCGGTGGCGTCGGCCTTGACGTCATAGCCTATGCGGTCGATTTCCTTGGTGACGATGGGGCGCTGGGCCGTGACCACGACTTCCGAAAGCTCGTTGACGCCGGAGGTCATAGTGCCGAGGTCGGCTACGGGTGCTGCATCGCTGACTGTAAAATTTTTTACGGCAACGGCGCTGCCGATTACTTCCAATTGCATGCGGTAAGTCCCAGCCTTGGCGATATTCCCCGACCAAATGCCCAGAGTGTCGGTGACGCCGGCAGCCACGGGATGGATGCTGTCGCTGCCGAAAACACGGCATGTTGCATATTCTTCGGGATTGCCCGACGGGTCTACGGCTTTCACCTTGACGGTATAGGCCGAGGCGGGCGTGCTGCCCATACATATTATTAGGAGGAGTGCGAGGAGGAATGATGTCGCAAATTTGTTCATCGGATTGTGTGGGTGTTCTTGCTTCAGACCTTTGTCGTTTCGCCGGGGCTCCCATCGCCGGGAACCCCGGGCCGAAAGACGTGAAAATTGTCTGATTGTTATTGTCTAAAAACCTATGGAAACTGTTTCTTTGAAAAAAATCTCTTGTATTGTTCGTTTGCTTATTAGACGCATAAGACGCCTAAAAGTGACACAAAACACGGTTAAATAAAGTTAATATCGCAACGACTTGTCATCGGGACATGTTAGAGCATGCACTATTTGACTGTGTCATTATGGCCTGATAATCTTATCGGCAACATTTGCGATGGAATTTGCGGTGGGGACTATAACACTTTCGGTGGGAAAGGTGTTGTATTTCACCGAAAATGTGTACATTTGCAGAGAGATATAAAACATACTTACGCGTATGTCCGATACGTCCAAGACATACGAATACGAAGAGAAACAAACACATAACATTAATTAAAAACATAGACCAATAATATGATTAAACGACTGATCACATTTTGGGTGGCGGCATTTGTGCTGGGAATCTCCGGAGCTTTTGCACAGATAGTCACTACCTCTCCGGCCTTGCTGCAAGAGGCCAGTAAAGATGTCGTGCTGACTTACCATGCCGATTCGCCTTTGGGCAACGGCGGGCTCAAGGGACTGTCCGCGACTACACCCGTGTACGCCCATATAGGCGTGATTACCAATAAAAGTGCCGACACATCCGATTGGAAGTATGCGCCCTCCAAATGGGGCGATAATGCAGCCAAGTACAAGCTGAAATACGTGTCGCCCAATACATATACCTTGTCTATTGGCGACATCCGCACCTATTTCGGTATTACCGATGCATCAGAGACCGTGCAAAAGATAGCCGTGGTATTCCGCACGGGCGATTGCAACAAGGAAGGCAAGACATCCTCCGGCGGCGATATCCTTGTGGATGTTCTCGAGCCCGGCTTCCAGATGTCTTTGACCGTGTCCACCCCCAAGGTCATCACAGCCGAGGCAATGGCCACGCTTACGGTCAATACTACCGAGCCTTGCACGATAGAACTCTACAACGGCACCTTCCGCTTTGGTCGCAAGTCCAATGCTACCACCTATTCTTCCGAGTATAATATGGCCGTCCCAGGCACTTACGACTTCAAGGCCGTGGCTACGACAACAGACGGTACCAAGACTATGACCAAGACCTACACTGTAAGCTATATCACTGACTCGCCCGCGGGTACATATCCCGGCGGTGTGCCCAAGATGGGCGCCGTGAAGAACGCCGATGGTACAGTGACCTTCTGCATCGCCGCTCCCGGCAAGAAAAACGTGATGCTTGTAGGCGCATGGAGCAACTACTCGACAATCGCCAATCAGTGCGAAATGAAATATCAGGACTATAACGGACAGCGCTACTTCTTCCGCACAGTCAGCGACCTTCAGGAAAACACGTGGTATCCGTACTACTATATTGTAGACGGCATCACCAAAGTGGGCGACCCCTATGCACACATGGTGCTCGATCCTTACAGCGACAAATGGCTCGATTCCTCCATATGGCCCGATATGCCCAAGTATCCGTACGAGAAATTTGACGACACGATGATGGCAGTATATCGCGGCGATCTTGATGGCAATTACAAATTCAGCGATTTTACCATTCCCGACCATCGCAATTTGGTAATATATGAGATGCTCGTCCGCGACTTTACCGGTACCGATCGCCAGGCCAATGGCGAGGGCACTCTGCGCAAGGCCATAGAAAAGATTCCTTATCTGCGCAGTCTCGGCATCAATGCCGTTGAGCTGATGCCGGTTATGGAATTTAACGGCAACAACTCGTGGGGCTACAATACCAACTTCTACATGGCACCGGACAAAGCATACGGATCGCCCAAAGACCTCAAGGACTTTGTGGAGCTATGCCACAGAAATGGTATAGCCGTCATCCTCGACATTGTATTCAACCAAAGCGACGGCCTGCACCCCTGGTATCAGATGTATCCCATAGCCTCCAACCCCTTCTACAACCAGACCGCCCCACATGACTACAGCGTGCTCAACGACTGGAAGCAAGAAAACCCCTTAGTACGTCAGCAGTGGAAGGATGCCATAAAATACTGGATGACAGCCTACAATGTTGACGGCTTCCGCTTTGACCTCGTCAAAGGTCTCGGCACATCATATCCCTCCGGTACGGAAGCATATAACGCTTCGCGCGTGGCCGTAATGAAAGACCTCCATGCAGCCATCAAGGCCGTCAAGCCCAACGGAATACATATCAATGAGAATCTCGCCGGTGACAAGGAAGAAAATGAAATGGCCGCCGATGGTCAGCTCAACTGGGCCAACATTAATTACAATTCCTGTCAGTTCGGCATGGGTTATGCCTCCGGTTCAAACCTCGAGCGCTTCCTCTCCACCTCCGACAGCCGCACGGCATTCTCGACCGTGGCATACGCCGAAAGCCATGACGAAGAACGCGTAGGCTACAAGCAGAAAGCTTACGGATATGGTTCTGTCAAGGAAGACCAGTATAAGCGTTCGCATCGCCTGGCGCAACTGGCAGTGCAGATGCTGCTTACTCCCGGACCGAAGATGATCTGGCAATTCGGCGAATTTGGTGCCGACCAGACCACCAAAAACTCCGACAACAGCAACAATACCGATCCCAAGACAGTGGTATGGTACTACAAAGACGCGACCGACCATGTCGGCATCTTCGAGGCATACCAAGCTATGTGCAACCTGCGTCGCAATAATCCTGACCTCTTTGTCAATGGAACTTTCACACAGGTGGGTATGAACACTCAGTCTTTCAGCACCAACCGCATTATTCGCATCAATAACGGCGACCGCGAAATTATTGCCCTCATCAATCCCAACGTGGACGGCGCAGCCAAGAACGTGGGTTACTCGGTGCAGAGGATTTCGGCCTCTAACCATCAGATACTCAGCTCCAGTCGCAACTTGACAGCTACTCCGACATTTAGCGGCACGACAGTCAAATGCTCTATCCCGGCCAACGGCTATATCGTCCTCGGTACGAAATCAGTACTTGGTGTGGACGATGTCACTGTGGATGCCGACCCGTCAACGGCAGTCAAGGTCTATGCAGACGGCCGTGAGATTGTAATCGCCGGTGAATACACCACCGCCACGGTATATAATGTCGCAGGTGCGCTCCAGCCTTCGCTGAGCGTTTCCGCCCCCGGCTTGTATATCGTCACTGTAGACGGCACTGCACACAAGGTGCTTGTACGCTAAGCATTAGACGACTTTCCACTTAAAATAGCGGTGGGCGTGTCTCTCTCAGAAGATGACACGCCCACCATTTTTTTGTACGAAAAATGACCTATAGGTCGATATGTAGTTCCGGCGGCCTTGAATTTAGGTCAAAAGGGAGGGTTATTCGATTTCGGAGAGCTCGAGCCAGCGCAACTCCTTTTCGTCGAGGAGGTCTTTGACTTCGCAGTAACGGGCGCTCATGGCGGCGATGTCCGCATCTGGTGTGGGAGTGCCGGCAAATGCGGCTTCCAGCGAAGTGCGCTCGGCGGTGAGGGCGTCTATCTCGGCTGTCAGAGCTTCAAATTCGCGTTGCTCCTTGAAGCTGCGGCGTCGGCGTTGAGGCGTTTTGATTTTGACATTCGCTGTGGTGCGTTGGGTGGTCGTTTGGGCGTTTTGTCGGGCACGCCAAGCGCGGTAATCGCTGTAATTGCCGGGGAAGTCGCGGATGACACCGTCGCCTTCGAGTACAAAGATGTGATCTACGATATTGTCCAGGAAGTATCGGTCGTGGCTGATGATGATGGCACAGCCGTTGAACTTGGTGAGGTATTCCTCGAGTATGCCTAAGGTGACGATGTCGAGGTCGTTGGTGGGCTCGTCCAGTATCAGGAAATTGGGGCGACGCATAAGCACTGAGGCCAGATGTAGACGACACAATTCGCCGCCGCTGAGGGTCTCGACGTATTTTTGTTGGTCAGGGACGTCGAAGAGAAAGCGTTTGAGCAGTTGCGAGGCGTTGAGCCGTGCACCTTCGTACTCGATGTCGTCGGCGATGTCGGTGATGACGTCGATGACACGCTTGCCCGGCGCCGGAGCAAATCCGTCCTGGCTATAGTAGCCGAAGCGCACCGTTTCGCCGATGTTCCATTCGCCGCTGTCTTGCTGCACCAATCCCAGAAGCATTTTTACGAACGTGGATTTGCCGATGCCGTTGGCGCCGATAATTCCGACTTTTTCGCCGCGAGCAAAGTCGTATGAGAAGTCGCGGACGATGACGCGGTCGCCATACGCCTTGGAGATGTGGCGAGCTTCAAAGATTTTACTGCCTATATATACCTTGGATGCGTTGCCGAGATCGATGTTGCGTTCTGTGAGGTTGACGCGGCTGCGTTCCTTGAGGTCATAGAATTGTTCGATGCGATAGCGGGCTTTCCCGGCGCGAGCCTGCGGCTGTCGCGACATCCAATCCTGCTCCTTGCGCAGAAGGTTGTTGACGCGGTCCAACTCGGCGGACATGGCGCTGATACGCTCGGCACGCCGCCGCAGAAAGTAGTCGTAATTGCCATCGTAAGTGTATATCTGAGTGCGGTCTATTTCGATAATTTTGCTGCACACTCGGTCCAGGAAATATCGGTCGTGCGTCACCATCAGCAGAGTCATTCGAGCCTTGGCCAGATATGCTTCCAGCCATTCGATGGCGGCGATGTCCAGGTGGTTGGTGGGCTCGTCCAGTATCAGAAGTTGCGGCTCGGTTGCAATAGCTCGTGCCATGGCTACGCGTTTGCGTTGACCCCCGGACATCTTTGCCAGGGGTACCGATGTATCGTTGACGCCCAGTCCGGACAATAGCCGTATGTATCGGCTGTGAGTCTCCGAGGCTTCATCTCCCAATTCGGGGGCGGCTTCGGGGGCGGTGACGCTGTCGTCTGCAAATTCGGGATTTTGCTCGAGTATGGCTATGCGCAGGTCGTTGCGGAAAACGATTGTGCCGCTGTCGGCTTCCTCTTTTCCGGCGATGATGCGTAGTAGTGTGGTCTTGCCTGTGCCGTTTTTGGCTATCAGGCCTATTTTGTCGCCTTCGTTGATGCCGAAGGATATGGAATCCAAAAGCATACGGTCGCCGTAGCTTTTGGTGATATTGTCTATTTGTGCGAGTATGGCCAATGTTTGATTGAATTAGTAAGTTGGTTATGCCCGAATGACTGTAAAAAGCTCAAAAGCCGGGAACGTCGAGTTTGGCGTAAAGGTCTGTCCGTTAAGGTTCAGTCTAATCGGATAAACTCGTTTGTGTCGTAGTCACGAGTGGCCGTGGAGCCGATCACCGAGTCCCACAGCATGGGCGACAGGCCAGTGCCGGGGCGTTTGGCGGAGATGTCTTCGGCGGTTATAACTTGACCTCGTACGATGTGACGTGCGGCAACGATGCTGCGGCGAGCCACAGCGACATTGGCGCTTTCGGCTGCTGTGACGACTTTTTCCGACGAGCCTAATGCTGTCTCGACGTCCCGTATGGCCTTGACCATATCCGCCAATTCGGATGGTTCAAGAGAGGCCTTATGGTCCGGACCTTCCATTTGTCGGCTTAGGGTGAAGTGCTTCTCGATGACGTATGCTCCGCGAGCTGCGGCGGCTATGGGGACGGTGATGCCGCGCGTATGGTCGCTGTATCCTACGGCAGCGCATCCCAGCGATGCCAGGGTGTCCATAGCGCGCAGATTGACGCTCTCGAGTGGCGCCGGATATTGGGTGGTGCAGTGTAGCAGGATGATGTCGCGGCGCGATTTTCCGGCGGTTTCGAGTGCGCGAAGGGCCGCTTCGACTTCGGAGATGGTGGACATGCCGGTGGACATTATCACTTTGCCCGGATGGGCGGCGATGGCTCGCAAGTAGGGTAGGTCGGTGATTTCGCCCGAAGGGACCTTCCAATAGTCCATACCCAAGGTGGCAAGGAATTCGATGGAAGTCAGGTCGAAAGGAGTGCTCATGAAGCCTATATGTCGTTCGCGGCAGTGTTGTGCCAAGGTGGCGAAGTCGTTGTATGTCAATTCGAGAGCGCTGAGCATTGCCATTTGGCTGTCATCGTGGTCCCGGGGACATGCCTGTCGTTGATATGCGGCACGGGGAGCTGACGCCGTAACCAAGTCTGTGGCTTTGAAGGTCTGGAATTTGACATAATCGGCGCCGGCGGCGGTAGCGGCGTCCACAAGTTGCAAGGCCAGGTCGAGACGCCCGTTGTGATTGACGCCGGCTTCGGCGATGATGACTGTATGCATGGGCTGTTAGTGTATCCTTGGTTTATATGATTTTATTGCAGCTTTTTGGCCGGACATCCGACATAGGTGCCGCCAAGAGTAATGTCGCTTGTGACTACGGCGCCCATTCCGATGACGGTGCCGTCGGCTATGGTGACGCCGTTACGAATTTTGGCTCCCGCACCTATGTAGCAGTCGTCGCCGATTGAAACGCCGCCGCAGATGACAGCCCCCGGGCCTACAAAGGTGTTGACGCCTATACATACGTCGTGTTCGATGATGGCTCCGGTGTTGATTACCGAGAACTTGCTTATGGTTGCGCCCGGTCCGATGTATGCACGGTGCATCACTGCGCAACCTTCGGCGATGTGTGCGGTAGGCGATACCGAGGCATCCGAGGCTGTGACGGACGGGTGGACGAAGTCGGCGTAGCGCGAAAGTAAGGCTCGCCGCGGAGACATTTTGCCGTCACGTCCGCTGATCAGGGTGATATGTACCGGCGGTAGTGTGTCTGCGGATTTGTGCGCGTTGCGGACAAAAGTGTCGTCATCGCCCAGCCACGCCAAAGGAGACATAGATTCGGCAGGTTGTGGCGATACGTATCCGGCAATGCGTTCGCAGCCCAATACATCAGCTACCGAGCGAGCGTGTCCGCCGCCGCCGATAAGTACAATGCCGACCGAGGGCGTGGTATTGATGCTGCTCATCGGTTGTAAATATCGGTCTTGTATTTGGCCAGGTTTTCGGGACGTACAAACCAGTCGATGGTGGCGCGTAGGCCGTCTTCAAGCGACATGCGCGGACGCCAATCGGTCAGTGAGGTTATCAGCGTATTGTCGCCGCAGAGGCGGAATACTTCGCTGTTGGCCGGACGCAGACGTGCCGGGTCGGTCACGAAAGTCACTTCGGCGTTCATGAGCGTGGCTATGGTGTCAAGCGTCTGACGCATGGATATTTCTGTGCCTGATGCGATGTTGATGTCTCGTCCTTCTATGCCTTCGGCCTGAGCCAAAGCGAGAAATCCGCGCACGGTATCGCCTACGAAATTGAAATCGCGAGTCGGGGTCAAGTCGCCTACCGTAATCTGTCGCTTGCCCGATGCTATCTGCCCGATAATTGTCGGAATGATGGCGCGAGCGCTTTGTCGCGGGCCGTAGGTGTTGAAGGGCCTGGCGATGACCACCGGCAGTCCGAAGGCGTTGTAGAAACTTGTGGCAATAGCATCGGCGCCTATCTTCGTCGCCGAGTAAGGCGACTGGGGCTGCCGAGGGTGTTTCTCGTCGATGGGAACGTATTGTGCGGTGCCGTAGACCTCGCTGGTGGAGGTGACGATGATGCGGTCGCACCGGGCATCGCGTGCGGCCTGGCACATATTGAGCGTGCCGCGGATGTTGGTGTCGACGTAGCTGTCGGGTGCGACGTAGCTGTAAGGAATGGCGATGAGGGCCGCCAGGTGGAACACCGTGCCGCAGTCGCGTGCTATTTCGCGGCAGTAGTTGGGGTCGCGCACGTCGCCGCACACCACTTCGAGGCGGTCGTTGCGGGCGATGTCTTCAAGCCAACCCCAGTAGTTGAAGCTGTTGTATTGTGAGAGTGCACGCACGCGGTAGCCGTGTGCCAATAGTAGTTCGACCAGATGCGAGCCGATAAATCCGTCCGCTCCGGTGACTAATACGGTTTTGTCTTTATTTATCATATTGTCGGATATGTCTTTCGGTTTGGTTTTTATTGTCCGGTGTAATACGGCACTTACGGTGAAGTGTTGTGGCTTTTACCAATCTTTGACGAGAGTGTACCGTACCGAATGGCCGGCCTCGGTATATTGCAGTATCAGTCGCTTGCCGTCGTCGGTGATGACATCGAATGTGCTCTTGCCTTCGGGGAACGAAATCCACTCGGGTGCACGATATATATCGGAGCCCGGCTTATAAGTATTGTCTCCGTGTGTAAAGTCAAAGGTTATGGTCTTGTCCGAGGGACGAGTCCATGTGCCGTTGCGCGAGCGCTTGTCATATCGCGGTGTAGTGCGTTCTATCTCAATGATGTCGTTTTGGAACAGCCATGAGGTGTAGCTGCCGTCTGCTTCGGGCTGAGCCACCTCGGTGTCGTCTACAACCATTTTTTCAAGGCGCCAAATACCGTAGAGATTGCCGATGTCGCCGTTATTGGTGACGCATCCGGAAAAGATGGAGGCCAGGAGTAATGCGATTGCGCCGAGTATGGTGTTTAGGTGTCTGTATGCCATAGTGTTTGATGTGTACGTGTTACTTGAAGGAAAGCAGGCCGCGGTATGCGACGGTGACCAAGGCGCCGAAATTGTCGCCACGCAAGTCTCCGGCATCAAAGGCGGCGGTGGCTGCGATGCTCAGTCCGGGGCATACCTTGGAAGCGTCCCAGTCCAGACGCACCATTGCCGAGGTGTTGTGCAGTTGTTTGGGCGTGTTTAGTCGCCCGTTGCCGCGAGCCTGTGCCCACGACAATTTGACTGTCCAGTCCAGCGCGGTTGAGGCGATGCTGCCGGTGGCGGCGGCATGAAATCCGCTGGTGCGCGTGTGCAGAAATTGTGGATAGCCGTCACGGTTGTATATCGGAGCAACGGTGAAGGGCGAGCCTATGGCCATGCCATAGTTGTGGTGTGCGTTGAAAGATGAATTGTTGTAATAGTCATCGGCGCCCGAGGCTTCGGACGTGATGGTTGTGCCGGGGCGGTCGTTCGGAGCCCAATGTATGGGTCCGCTTTGGTCGCGCATGTCTATATATTCGACTACGGCGGTGTGCAGCCATTTGCCTTGCGGATTGTGCCAGCGGATGCCCCAAAGGCCGTCCCACTTGTTGCGCTTGGCCATGGACGAGCCGTCTTCCCATAGCCATTGGAAATAGCCGGAGAGTTCCTGCCCGCCGGCAAAGCGGTATCGCGCGTTGAAATCCCACGAGCCGAGGCTGCTGCCTTCCACCCATCCGTCGCCGTTGCCGCGTCCGGGAATAAACATTTCCCAATAAGCCTTGGCGTTGGAGCGGTTTTTGACTTCTGACACTACCTTGCCTTCGCGGTAAAAGCGAGTGACGCCGCCGAAGTGTCCCGCGCATTGGGCGCCGATGGTTACGGACAGCGGCATAGAGGGCTTGGTGCGGAAATATGCGCGTTTGTAGGTGTACAATTCGCCTGTGGTCAGATGGTTGTTCCACATATTGTACTGGGCGCGCACCCAATCATTATGGGCAAATTTGCCGTATGTAATCTGTCCTTCGATTTGTACCCATCCATTTGTGAAAGGAATATTCTGGAAATCGACAAATCCGGCACGTACCTGCGGTATGGGACGCGAGTTGTTGCTTTGTACCAGATCGCCGGAGGACAAGTTGTTGTCCACCAATATACCGGCCTGCTCCTGCATCCCGGCCGAGAGAAATACGCCGCGGTATTTGACTGATGCGTACAACTGCTGAAGCCATACAACGGCTGCGCCGTTGCGATGCGTACCCCAAGTGTCGTTGGCTGCATCGTAGCGGTCGTAGGACTGCTTATGCGAGTATCCGGCCAGGACTTCCGCTCCGGCGGCCCAGTCAAAGCGTCGCGAGAGGTCGAGGTCCTTATGCGCCCATACATCGGCTGTCGCTGCATTTTTGGCCGAGGTGCGTCCGTAGTTCCAGGACGCTATCATATAAGGAGCGAAAGCGCCCGAAGATGTCTGCATATTGGCAGCGCCGCCGTAGTGTATGTCTATGGGGGCAGCCCACGACGACAATGCTGCTGCGAGTCCGCAGGCCGTAACGGCGCTTCTGAATATTGAAGTAGGTATCATAGCGCAAAGATACAAAAAAATGGCTAAATGACGTGGCCTATACGTGCTTGTTTGGCTTGTGTTTGGTTTGGAGGATACGACTTTTTGCTGCTTTTTGCTGCAGGGTGGTGTCTGGTATGCCGATGTAAGGACGTCGGCAGGCGTAAATCACGACTGTAATCGCGATATTCAGGGCCTACGATACGCAATAGGCGTCAATATGACAGGACTTCGCGGCGGCCGGCGTCGATGCGCAGCAGGATAAATAATAGAATGGTGAAGCCCCAGAGCGAAGACCCGCCATAGCTGAAAAATGGCAAGGGAATGCCTATGACCGGACACAGGCCGATGACCATTCCGATATTTATGCAAAAGTGGAATATCAGGTACGAAGCAACACAATAGCCGTAGACGCGTCCAAATGTGGTGGGTTGGCGCTCGGCAATGGCCAGTACGCGCAGTATCAAAGCTACGAACAGCGCCATAACAAGCATAGTGCCCCAGAAGCCTTCTTCTTCGCCTATGGTGCAGAATATGAAGTCGGTATGCTGTTCGGGTACGTATTTCAGCTTGGTCTGCGTACCTTCCAGGAAGCCTTTGCCTGCAAATCCGCCGCTACCGATGGCAATTTTCGATTGGTTGACGTTGTATCCGGCGCCGCGCAGGTCTTCCTCGATACCGAGTACCACTTTGATACGCAGTTGCTGGTGGGGCTGCAATTGGTTGAAGGCAGCGTGTACACTGAACATGAAGCATACCGAGGTGATGACTGCGGCTACGGGTATCAGCAATTTGCGTGAGCGTGTGCCGCCACGTATGGACATAATCACGAGGTAGATGCAAGGCACGGCCAGCATTATCATCATTAAGGCCATTCCCGGCAACTGTAGGTCGGTAAATGTGGCCAAAAGCCATAAGACCAAGCCGTAACCGCCGAGCCATAGCAGCACGTTGCGTGCTACTTCCCAACGTCGACAGTATATAAACATCATCACTGCAAGTGCTATGGCTACCAGCACCAGAATCCAGAATTGACCGGTGGCGATACCCATAATTGCGCCTTCGGTGAATTTGACTGCCACGACAAAGATTATCACGGCCATAGCCGCAGCAAACAATATGATGCCGCTCATGCCCTCGCGATATAGGACAAAGAACAATGCCATGAAGGTGAGGGCCGAACCGGTTTCCTTCTGAGCCAATATCAGGAATACCGGAATGATGATGATGGCAATGGCGCGTACATAGTTGCTAATCTTGGCGTTGAGCAGGAAGTTGTAGCCGCTGAACAGTTTGGCTAAGGCTAAAGCCGTAGCGAACTTGGCAAATTCGGCCGGCTGCAGACTCATGGGGCCCAGCACAAGCCACGAGCGCGAGCCCTTGATGTCCGGAGCCAAAAACGGCGTGACCAGCAACAACAGCAATACCAGTACGTATATCGGGTAGGCATAGGTCTCGAACATACGCACTTCGATGAGCATGATGATGCCGCCGATGCACAGTCCCAAGCCTATCCATAGCGCTTGCTTGCCCGAAAATTCGTCAAAGGACAATATGGCGGCGTCATCGTAGTCGTAGCTGGCGGCATATATGCTAATGACGCCGGCCAGTACCATAATCAGGTAAATGATGACGGTAGGCCAGTCAAGGGTGCGCAGCACCGTGTCCGATTCATTTCTTCTTGTCAACATAATGCAGCGAAGATGTTAACATACTTGTTTCGAGGTGCTTGCGTGACGGCGAGATGGTGCCTGAGAGGTATTTCTCGATGACGAGACTGCCGATGGGGACGCCGAAAGTGGCGCCGAATCCGGCATTCTCAACGTATACGCACACCGCAATTTTGGGATGGTCGTAGGGAGCAAAACCGATGAAGGCACTGTGGTCCTTGCCGTGCGGGTTTTGCGCTGTACCGGTCTTTCCGGCCATCTCGATGCCGGGAATGGCTCCGCGACGGCAGGTGCCTCCGGTGACGGCCATACGCATACCTTCGGCTACTTCGCGGTAGTATCGCGGCTCGATGGTGGGACGGCGCACGCGCAGCAGTTCTTTGTCCATGACTGTATCGCTTACTGCCTTGACCACGTGAGGGGTTATGAACCATCCGCGATTGGCGATAGTGGCGCAGAGGTTGGCAATTTGTACGGGCGTTGCACCTATTTCGCCCTGACCTATGGATACCGAGATGATGGTGTTGGCGCTCCAATGTCCCTTGCCGTATATCTTGTTGTAGAAACGATCGTTAGGAATAAATCCGCGGCTTTCGCCGGGGAGGTCGACGCCGAGGCGGTATCCGTATCCCATGCTTACGAGGTGTTTTTTCCAAACCTCAAAGGCATTTGCGGCATTGCCGTATTTGCTGCGACGGTCAATCATTGCTTTGAATCCGTAGCAGAAGAAGGCGTTGCAGGACGTTTGCAAAGCGGGTTTCAGCGCCAACGGGCTTGCATGGCTGTGGCATCCGACGCGAAGTCTTCCGCTGACGTATCCGTGGTGGCAGGGGTAGGCGGTGCCGGTGGTGATTATGCCTTCTTGGAGCAAAATCAAGCCCTGAGTCGGCTTGAAAGTCGAGCCGGGAGGGTAGGATGTCATCAGTGCGCGGTCAAACAGCGGGTGCGAGGGGTCGCGCGTAAGTGCTTTGTAATTGGCGCCGCGGTTACGTCCCACCAGCAGCGAGGGGTCGTAGGTGGGCGTGGATACCATACATAATATTTCGCCGGTTTCGGGTTCGATGGCGACCACAGCGCCGCGTTTGCCCACCATCAGCGACTCGGCGTATTGCTGAAGCCGCATATCAATGCTCAATGTCAGGTCATGTCCCGATATGGGTGCTACATCATGCGCTCCGCCGTCGTATTTGCCTTGGATGCGCCCGTGTGCATCGCGTATCAGGATTTCCACGCCTTTGTTTCCGCGCAGGTATCGTTCGTAGCTGCGTTCTACTCCGAGGTCGCCGGTGTAGTCGCCGGCGGCGTAGTAGGAGTCATCGGCAATATCTTGTGCATTGACTTCGCGAATATTGCCCAAGATATTGGCGGCACTTGCGGTGTTGTACTGGCGCAGGATGCGTTTTTGGATGAATATGCCCGGGAATTTATAGAGCTTTTCTTGCAGGCGTCCGTAGTCCTGAGCTGACAAGTGGGTCATCAGCACTTGTGGGGTGTAGGATGAGTATCCCGGATTGAGGTGGCGGTCGCGCATATCCTCGAAGCGTTGGCGTAGGGTCTCAACGGTGATGCCGAGGGTGTTGCAGAAGTCGATGGTGTCAAAGGTGGTGACATCGCGCGGTACCAGCATCACATCATAGGCCGGTTGGTTGAATACCACCAGTTGTCCGTTGCGGTCGTATATGAGGCCGCGTGAAGGGTATACGGTTTTGCGAAGAAAAGCGTTGGTGTCGGCCGATTCTTTGTAGCGGCTGTCATTGATTTGCAAGTCGAAGAGCCTGAAGGCGTAGATAATCGCTATCAGGACCACGAACCCCCCGATGATGTAGCGGCGTTTGGCGTAATCGTAGTTTTTTCTCACGACGGCAATGCTGGGGTGTTATAGTTCGGTTTACAATTTGGACTCGCGTCGGTGGGACAAGATACTGTCTATGGCAAATATTACCACGAAAGTGTAGGCTGTGCCTGTGGATATGCGCAGCATCAGTCGTCCGAAATTGAAGAAGCTGAAGGATTCGACAGTGTGCATCAAAGTGCAATATATCAGCACCATAGTGACGGCATATTTGAGAAACGCCGCGTGTCCCATACTGCGCGATGACGGCGCCGCTCCGGCAAGGTCTTCCTCGCGGTTGACGTACAGATGGAAGACGGGGCGTTGGAGGGCAACGGCCACGGTGCAGCACAAGGCGTTGAGGCCCTGTGTATTGGCGAAAATGTCTACCAGCAATCCGAGCAGAAATCCTATGGTGAGGCGCAGGTTGTCATTGAGCGTCACCGGAAGTGCAATGATGGAGTATATGAATACGCAGGCCATAGCACATCCGCCGATAATCAGGTTGTTGAATATCAGCGACTGTATCAGTACCAGCAGTATGAATTGAATGGCTATGCGTATCATTGTCTATTGTCTCGGAGTGGTATGCTGTATGGCGTTGCTGCGTGTTTGACGTCGATGCATTGCCTTGTATGTATTATCGTTTTTGTGCCGTGGCTGTATCGTGCCGTGCTTTAATTACATCGGGGTGTCTGACGATTATTCTTCGGGTGTATCGGCCTTTTCGAGTTGCTTGACCTCGGAAGCGTAGTCATTGAGAACAACCTGAACGTTGCCCAAACGAGCGAAGTCGCACAGCAGTCGTATGCGTAGTGTGAAGAAGTTCTCGTTGTGCGGTACTTTGTCGTCAGCTACTATGCCTACGGGGATGCCGGGAGGGAATACGGCGGAGTATCCGCTGGTGACTACGGTGTCGCCGGTGTGGAATACGGTATGTCGGGGCAGTTCTTCGAGCAGCGCGTATGCCGGGTCGTTGCCGTCCCAAACCAGCGAGCCGAAGCTTTCGTTATGCTTGATTTTGCAAGATAAACGAAAGTTGGGGTTGAGCAGCGAAATTATTCGTGCGCTGTGCGGTCCCACAACGTTGACCACTCCGACTACGCCGTTTTGGTCGATGACGCCCATTTCTTCGCGGATGCCGTCGGCGGCGCCGCGGTTGATGGTGATGTAGTTGTGCAGGTGGATGACACTGTTGGAGATGACGTGCGCCACCACAAAGTGGTATCCGGCCAGCGAGTCAGGTAGCTGTAGCGTGTCGGCCATGACCATTTCGGACAGCATCTGATTGCGTCGTTGCATTGCCAGCAGTTCTTCTTGCAGGCGTGCATTGCGACGGTTGAGTTCCTCGTTGGCCTGACGCAGGTCAAAATACGAAGATATGCTGTTGCCGGCCTTGTACACGGACGAGGATAGTGTCCCGGCCGAAGTCAGCCATAGGCTGTGCTGGTAGGGGTTGGTATTGAACAATAGCAAGCAGCTCAACACCACGTAAATGATGAGGAGCAGCCAGCGACTATTGCGTATGAGAAATGATAATAATCGGCGCACTTGTGTATGTGTGCCGCGTGGCCCGGACGGACGTGTCGGGATGGCGACGCGCCTTGGCGTGTGCGCTCCCGGTCACGCCGCGCCCTTGCGGGCGTCAGCGGATTAGGAACGAGAATTTATCGTAGTTTTTGAGAGCTATGCCCGTGCCGCGTGCCACAGCCAGCAGCGGGTCTTCGGCCACGTGGAATTGTATGCCGATTTTGTCGGAGAGGCGTTTGTCCAAACCGCGGAGAAGTGCGCCGCCACCGGCCAGGTATATGCCGTTGCGTACGATGTCGGCGTAAAGTTCGGGGGGAGTGTTTTCCAGCGCCGCCAGGATTGCCGTCTCGATTTTGGAGATGGATTTTTCGATGCAGTGGCATATCTCCTGATATGATACGGGTACTTCCATAGGCATGGAGGTCATTCCGTGAGGGCCGTGAACGATGAAGTCCTCCGGCGGATTGTCCAGTTCGACGAGAGCCGAGCCGACGTTTTTCTTGATTTCCTCGGCAGTACGTTCGCCCACTTTGACGTTGTGTGCACGTTTCATGTGGTTGACGATATCATCGGTGATGTCATCGCCTGCCACTTTGATGGACTTGTTGGATACGATGCCGCCCAGCGAGATAACCGCGATTTCGGTGGTACCGCCGCCTATGTCTACAATCATATTGCCTTCGGGTGCTTCGACATCCAGGCCGATGCCGAGAGCAGCGGCCATGGGTTCGTAAATCATGTATACGTCGCGGCCTCCGGCGTGTTCGGACGAGTCGCGTACGGCGCGTATCTCGACTTCGGACGATCCGCTGGGGATGCCCACTACCATGCGCAGCGAGGGGCTGAACCAGCTGCGTCGTGCACTGGCTTTCTTGATCAGGGCGCGTATCATAAGCTCGGCGGCATTGAAGTCGCCGATGACGCCCTGACGCAACGGACGCACTGTACGTATATTTTCGTTTTCCTTGCCCAGCATCAGCTGTGCCATGTTTCCGACTGCTACCAGCTTGTCTGTGCGGCGGTCGAGGGCCACGATGGAGGGCTCGTTTATGACTATCTTGTCATTTTGGATGATGACCGTATTGGCTGTGCCAAGGTCTATGGCTATTTCTTTGGTGAGAGAAAATAGGGACATTTTATATTTATTTGGAACTGTTATTTACTATGAATTGCGTGACGGTGGTCTTTCGGACGTCCGGAGAGCGAGGTTGCTGTTTTGCCGATGCTTGCGCGTGGTGGCGAATTGAACGGCGCTCTGCCGTATTCCGTCGGGATATATGTTGTTTTGTCGTTTCTGTCTGTCTGATGTTCTTTTTGCTGCTTCTGTTGCTTCTGTTGCTTCTGTTTATTGATTTTTTTCTTTTGCTGCTTCGGTGACGGCGCCTTCCTATCAATGTCTGAAATGACGGATGCCGGTCATAGTCATAGCCAATCCGTGAGCGTCGCAGTATTCCACCGATTCGTGGTCGCGGATGCTTCCGCCGGGTTGTATGACAGCTGTTATGCCTGCTTCGTGTGCAATTTGCACGCAATCGCCGAAGGGGAAGAATGCGTCGGAGGCCATGACCGCGCCGTCAAGGGGCATCCCGAAGGCTTGAGCTTTGGCTATGGCTTGACGCAGCGAGTCTACGCGAGATGTTTGTCCTACTCCGGCGGCGCAGAGGGTGTGCCCGTGAGCCAGCACTATGGCATTGCTGCGGCAGTGTTTGACCACTTTGGCTGCAAAGAGCATATCGTCCACTTGTGCCGGCGTGGGGGCGGTGGCGGTGACAGTCCGCAGGTCTTCGATGGTTTCGGTGCGGTTGTCGCGGTCTTGTACGAGCACTCCGCTCAGGGCGCTGCGCATTGTCGTGCGTGCGTTGTTGTCTTGTTTCTGCACCAGGATGATGCGGTTCTTTTTCTGCCGCAGTATATCAAGGGCCTCGCCCGAGTATGCCGGGGCAATGATGACCTCGAAGAATATCTTGTTGATTTCGGCTGCCGTATCGGGGTCGATGGTGCTATTGGACACTATGACGCCGCCGAAGGCGCTGACGGGGTCGCCGGCGAGGGCGGCACGCCAAGCTTCAAGGGCTGTGTCGCGACATGCCAATCCGCAGGGGTTGTTGTGCTTGATGACGGCGAAAGTTGCCTGATTTTTATCGAACTCGGCAATGAGGGCCGTGGCTGCATCGATGTCCAGGAGGTTGTTGTAGGATATTTCCTTGCCGTGCAGTTGGTCAAACATTGACTCGAAATCGCCGAAGAACCATCCGCGTTGGTGTGGGTTTTCGCCGTAGCGGAGGGTACGCACGCCATCTACAGCCGTACGCAATGCCGTGGGTGCATCGCCGCAACTCTCGTCAAAGTATCCGAATATCAGGCTGTCGTAACGGCTGGTGACGGCAAAAGCCTCGCGAGCCAGGCGACGTCGTATTTCGGGGGTGGTGGCTGCGCCGTGCTGTGCAAGCACGTCCAGGATGTATCCGTATTGGTCGCGTGACGATACTATGGCTACATCGCGGAAGTTCTTGGCGGCGGCGCGTATGAGCGAGATGCCGCCTATGTCGATTTTTTCGATGATGTCCGCTTCCGAAGCTCCTTGTGCCACTGTTTCGGCAAAGGGGTAGAGATCCACGATGACCATATCGATGGGAGCGATACCGTAGCGGGCACATTCATCGCTGTCTTGTGTGTTGTCGCGACGGTTGAGTATTCCGCCGAATATGCCCGGGTGGAGAGTCTTGACGCGTCCTCCCAGGATGGAGGGGTAGCCGGTGACGTCTTCGACCGCGTCACATCTATGGCCGCATTGTTGAATCCAGGCGCGTGTACCGCCGGTAGAGAGCAGTCGCACGCCTTTGTCTGCGAGTATGGCTATGATGCGTTCCAAGGTCTCGTCCTTGTGATATACCGAGACGAGCGCGGTATGTATCTGTAAGTAGTCGCTGGGCATTTTGTGTAGTGGCGTAAATAAGTGTTAGTGAGACGTATGGCGGCTTGATGTCGAGCACTCGACAGCGAGCGCCTCACGCCCCTATTTTTTAGACTGCAAATTTAGCGATTTTTTTTCGATTGCCGTGGCTGCAAGCTCCCCTTTTTTTGAAAGGATTTATACAAAGTTCGGGGGGGATGTGCGTAGTGCCGGGCGTCGGTGTGCTTCCGGGGCTTGTACCGGAATATTGATCGGCGTTTTTTTTCTTGCGGCTGTATTGTCTGCCGATTAATACGGTCGGAACACTGATAAGCTGAGGCGGCGGCTGACGGGGGTCAGTGGCTGAGTCGGTAGCGTTGCAGCAGAGCGGCATATCGCGGCGAGGCCTTGTATGCAGTCAGCCAGTGATTTAGTGTGCCAAGCAGTCTGTCATTGCGGTTTTTGGCCACGGCCCAAACCTGGAATTGGTTGAAAGTGACCGGGGCGCAGATGTGTAGCCGCGGGTCGGCGGCAGCGGCGATACGAGCTTCGCCCTGAGCGACGACGGCGCGACGTATGCGTCCGGCGGCTGTGAGCATTAGCAGGTGCTCGGTGGTGAGGGCTTGACTGTCATCGATATATATGGTGTCGCCGAGTTCGTGTCCCAGATTAACGAGACTGGCTCGCACCGGCGATCCGCGCGGAATCCATACGGTGTCACCTCCGAGGGTTGCTGCGGTGGCTGTGGTGTCTTCTGCAGTGGCGGAGACCATGACATAGCGGTCGATATATACAGCTTCGGTGACGTCTACAAGCCCTTTGAGTTGTGTCGTGGATTGCAGGGACGACACTACGATGTCAAAAACGCCGGCATCGAGGCCGCCGAGTGCATAGTCCAGCGGAGCAAAGGGGTGGAGTTTGACAGGTCGATGGTGTATACGGCTGAGGTCGCAAATGATGTCGTAGTCTATGCCGGAGATGGTATCCCCCGAGATGTTGTAGCCTAATGGGGTGATTTCAATGGCTATGTCGAGGGTGTCGCCGCCCGAGTGTGCCGGATATTTGTCGGAGCCGAAGAGCGGTGTGCGTGCTTCGCGGCTGCATTTGGCGAGGATGCTCATCAATACCAATACAAGCAGCAGTATGATGAGCATCCACACCGGTCTTTTGGCGGATTTCTTGCTCACCGACAGGGCGAGCCTATGGCGAAATTCGTATTTTTTTTTGTTTTTGTCGTCGTTACTATCCATCTATTTTCTGAGGGGGAGAGAGACTTTTTCTGAGTGGTGGAGAGACTGTTGATGCAAAGTTGTAGCTTTCGCGGCTTATCGGCGGACGATAGCGGTCGGTTGGCACGACTCGTCAGTTGGCAAAATCGACGGAGACGCCGATTTGGAAGCGGCGGGGATTGAGCGGATAGTGCAGAGCCGAGAAGTATTTATTGCCTCCGAACCATCCTTGGTTGACGTGCGACATCATTACGTAGAAGCGTGCTTTGGAGAGCTTCATATTGGCGTAAACGTTCATGAATGGATAGTTGCCGAGCTTGAGGTCGCGTTGTTGGTGGAAAGTGGCTGTCGCCGGCTGATAAGCCGGGGCGTAATAGCTTGTGTAGTAGTTGCAATCTACGCCCAATTGAAGTCGTAGGGTGGCTATGCGGACTGTGGCATAGAGGTTGGTGTATACTGCAAATTTGGGCAGGGTGATGATATTCTCGTCTGTACTTGTCTGGTATGTCAAGCTGTTGTCCCAATGCAATGCCCCTACGCGGAAATTTTGTTGCAGACGTGCACTGAACACTTGCACGCTGCCGCTGTGCTGCTGAGGCAAGCCTTTGGTGTCGAAGTATATATGATTTTGGATGTTTTCGATTCCGACATCCAGCGAGGTGCCGAAGCGGTTGAGCATTACGCGTCCGCCTACGCGCAGTGTGCGTGTTTTGCCAAAGTCGTTGTGCCATGCGAAGTGGTTGGAGACGTAGTTTTGCAGCAGGTATGGTGCATGGGCGTTGTCGAAACGTCCGTATGCGCCTACGCTGACGCTGTCGCCCAGAAGATGGAATCGGGTGTCTACGCGGCCGTCGATGTGTACGTCGCCGGCGGCGTCGCCTATCAGCCCGACTTCGCCCGTGGCTTCGTAGGTGAGGATGCTGCCGCGCTGTTTGGTAAGCTGTCCGCCCACCCACGCCAGCGAGCGGCTATGCTTGGCGGCCATTGCGCCGACTCCTTCGGGAAGAGGGTCCAAGGTTGTTTCTTGCGAGATGCTTGCGTCCGCGGCTGTCACCGGTGTTTGGTAGTATTTTTCGAGGCTGTGCTTGAAGTACGCCGACAGACCGAATTTGGCAAGTCTGTGGAAACCTTCGAGCAGCGACACGCCCACGGTATTGGTCAATGCGTGCATACGCGTGACATCACGTGTACCGTCAGCTTGGAGGTAAATGTTTTCGAAGAATTTAGAGGCCTCGCCCGGAGCGGAATTCAGGAACAAGTGCTTGTCAAAATCGTATTGCAGCGTCCAAACAAACGAGGTCACCGGAATGTAAGTGCGATGGACTATGGTGTCGCCGTCTTCGCCCGAGGGTTGTTCCTCGTGCCAATATCCTACTTTATAGCGGTTGTTGAGGTATAATTGTCCGCCGACGGTACGCGTGTGCGCCGCCGTGAGGTTGGTGGGAATGCTCTTGGCGTTGATGCTGCTGACGCCGCCTTGCAGTTTGGCCGGGTCGGTGATGTATAGGTCATCGGTGATACCGCCGGTCTCCTTATTGAGCATATTCCAGTGGTTGTAAAAGCCTTGGAATTCGTATCTATCGCCCATATACGATCCCGAGAAGCCCCAAATGAGGTCTTTGAGAGCTTGGTTGGCGTACGAACCTTTGGAGTATATGTAATCGGCGAGTACGCCGACTTGGGCGCGACGGTTGATGTTGCCGGAGAAGTCGCATTTGAGGCGTTCCTGTGCGGTTTCGCGGCCGCCGGAGGCGTTATAAGATAGGAAGGTGACCGGTATACGGCTGTTGTACCACTTCATCGTGGATACATCGGGACGATACGTGCGTGTGCCTTGACTGAGAAAGAATGCATCTGTATGCGGACGCTGCCACCAGATCATATTTGTGCCTTGGGCGGCGAAGTTGCCGGTAGTGACCCAGGCGTCCGATACGGCGGAGGGGATTGTTCGACGGCTGTAATTGAGATACAGCGTATCGATGTCGGCGTCTTGGTGTATGCCCAGAGGCATCAAGTCGGTCCACGCTGTGGGCGGCGGAACCACCGGGTCTTTGTGCTTGTGTGTGTCTGTGCCGTGGTCTTGCGCGAAGCCGCATATAGTCGAAGCAACGGCCATAATGCAGCATATCAGCACCTTGGCTAATCGTTGTGCGTATTTACCGCGTAAACTGCGGCTGAAGGTCGCATGTATGGTGAAGTGTATGTCGTTGTGTGTACGGGTCATTGGGAGCGTATGCCGGGGGCATATTTTGTTATGCGTTGCAAAGTTAGCGCTTTCTTGCGGATTATTCTTGCGAAATCCGGCAAAAAAGCGCGAAGATATGAGCATGTGGTGACCGTGCGCCGGCTTGGACTGTGCGCCGCTTGCTAAGACTACTTGCGTGTCATACGAAAACCGATGTAGATGTTGTCGTAGTTGTCAAGTATGGATGCCACGGTACTGAATGAGGTGTTGGAAGCCACTTTGGGCAGTTTCTTCAGAATGTTTATAAGGCGCGAGGCATCAAAGGTGATGTTGAGCTGATTACCTGATTTGGTGGCCATAGCGTTGACGTGACCTATGGACACGCTGCCGAGAATATTGAATTTGAAAACAAGCATATCGTCTTGCGATGATTTTTCGACGGTACCTTTGAATGTACCGTAGGTTGTCTTGATTGCAAAGTTGTGAGACTTGTCCACGGTAAGGATGACATTGGTCATACGCGAGCGCTTGTAGTATGGCGCGAGTTTTTCCTCGATGGCTGTGGCCGCGGCGGCTCCGCCGATATTAGCCAGTGTGCTCTCACCTCGGAAAGATATGCCCGGCGACTTATACTTCCACGTGCCTACGAGGTCGTCTACCGTGAATTTGGTGGTGGCTGTGGCATTGGCCACGGTTTGGCCTATATTGCTGATTATTTGTCCTAAGTTGCCTTTATTGAAGATGTCTTTGAAATCGGTGGCGTGCGAAGTTGAAGCGACCGATGCCAATATTGCACCTATAAGGATGGTGCACAGATGTTTGGTCATAGTGTTTGAAGTGTGAATTGTCTTATGTGTGAATGTGAATATTGATGAAAAGGGGGCTATTGTATGCCCCCTTGTGTATCGTGAGTTGTGTGTGCGCCGTGGATGGCGCGGATTGTGTGCCGTGTTAGCGCGGTCGGCAGCTTGGTCGGCTTAGGGCTGCTCGTGGATGCTCTTGCTTTTGTCGATACGGTTATCTATGGCTTGCCATACCGAGTTCTGAGACTTGTACTCGGGCACGAGTAGTTTCATCTGCATCACTACATCCTCGGTTTTGCCTTCGATGGTGAGGGCGCGTAGTTTTTCCAGACGAGAGCATACATCGTCGTAGTCATAAAGCCGCACTTTGGCGATCATAATCTTCTTGTGGTTGGTCGCGATTATTTGCTCGTGGTTGTTGAGCAATTCCTCGTAGAGTTTTTCGCCGGGACGCAGTCCCGTCTCGACGATTTGGATGTCTTTGCCGGGTCGTAGTCCGGCGAGCGAAATCATGCGCGTAGCCAAGTCGTAGATTTTGACCGGTTTTCCCATATCAAAGATATAAATCTCGCCACCGGCGCCCATACATCCGGCTTCGAGTACCAGCGAGCAGGCTTCCGGGATGGTCATAAAGTAGCGTATGATATCGCGATGTGTGACGGTGACGGGGCCACCTTCGGCTATCTGTTTGCGGAACAACGGAATAACCGAACCGTTGGAGCCTAAGACATTGCCGAAGCGCGTGGTGATAAATCGTGTGTATGCGTCGGTGCACTCGCGGCGCAACTTGTTGGCCAGCGATTGGGTGTATATCTCGGCTATGCGTTTGGACGCGCCCATGATGTTGGTGGGATTGACGGCCTTGTCTGTCGAAATCATCACAAATCGATCTACGCCGTATTTTACGGCCAAATCCGCCAAGTTCTTAGTGCCGAAGACGTTGGTGGTGATGGCTTCGGTTGGGTTACATTCCATCATCGGGACATGCTTGTAGGCAGCGGCATGGTAGACGTAACGCGGTTTGAGAGAGGCAAAAATTTGCTCCATGCGTGTGCTATTGGCCACATCGGCGATACATAGTTCTATGTCTTGGTGCGGATAGTCATGTGTAATCTCCAGTTGCAAGTCGTGCATCGGGGTTTCGGCCTGGTCTACGAGTACAAGCTTGGATGCGCCGAAACGGCATAATTGTCGTACAATCTCGCTGCCTATCGAGCCGCCGGCGCCGGTAACCATGACTACTGCTCCGTGCATGTTTTGTTCTATCAGAGGATTGTTGTTGATGATAGGCTCGCGCCCCAGCAGGTCTTCGATTTTGATGTCTTGGACGTGATGCGATATATCCGGCATTTGGTCGTCGTTGACGCCGAATTCCTCGATTTGGTTGAGCATCAGTAACTTGATGTTGTTATTGAGGAATACGTCGGCTCCGCCGCTACGCATAAATTCGATATGCGTGGCCAGGAACAGGAGGGTGTCGCATCCACATTCCTCAAAAACTTGTGCTACGGTGTCGGGGTTGTAGTCACGTATGGGTATTCCGCTGATGGTGGTGTTGATATTGCTGTGGTTGAGGCTCAGCATCATCACCGGACGGAATCGGCCTCCGGTTTCGGTTTGTAATGCTGCGGCTAATGCGAACGAATTAAGCGCCGAACCAAGGACCACAACGCGCTTGCGGTTGGCGTCCAAGGATGTTACGGCATCATATATATATTTGACCAGAAGTCGCACCACCGTCATTAGAGCAAAGGTGATGACTCCGATAACGAATATGTTCCATATACCCACGAAATGTATAGATGCGATGCACTCGAATGCGAGGTCTATGAGCGTCAAAACGACACTTGAGACGATGACGGATAATGCTATATGATAAGTATCTTCGATAGCGGACAGGCGTATAATGCTACGGTACGGCTTTACAAAGCCGAAGACCAAAGCGTAGATAGCAACTACGACACCTACGCGTGTATGCCATGTATAAAGCCAGCCGGAGTATCCCTCCGTAGGGTCGCCGTGGCCGAGAAGTATGGTGAGTATGGCGCTGAAAAAAACTATAAGTATATCACAAGCCAAGACAACCCATTGAGGTAGTGGCGCCTTGAGAAAGTGCCGTATGATACGCCAATCGGCTATATTGCTTATTATTCTTCTGCGCATGCGTGTATAGAATTCAGCACTTGAAGGTGAACAAATGGTCGCTCTCGCAACCGGAGACTTAACAAATGGTTCGGAGGCATGGCAAGAGAGCCTTCGGACTTATGGATGCAAAAGTAATAAATTTATTTAAATCCACCAACTATAAGAGCAAAAAAGCAATAAAAAAACCTAAAATGCGCGGGCAAATGCATCTAATAGAGCGAAAACACGGCAACTCGTGTCCGTTCCTGAAATTGGTTGACTCGGTTTTGGGCGCATGTACAGACAGTAAGCGCAAGTGTGTGCCAAGTTGTTTTTCTCATTTTTTTTCGGCCTGAAAAATGTTTTTTGCTGAAAATCATTGTCGTTAGCGAAAAAAGTCGTAACTTTGCACCGCTTGTCCGCCAAAGGACAAATTAAATAATTCAATATTAACGTATTAACACTTTCTAAGAATGCACTTAAGTTCTGACGAAAAAGTAGAGATCTTCGAGAAGTACGGTAAGGGTAAGACTGATACCGGGTCTCCAGAGGCCCAGATAGCATTGTTCTCGGTCCGTATCGCTCATTTGACTAACCACTTGAAGTCAAATCACAAAGATCATACCACCGAACGCGCTCTTAAGATGCTGGTAGGTAAACGTCGTCGTCTGCTTGACTACCTCAAGCGTAAAGACATTACTCGCTACCGTGCCATCATCGCTCAGAAGGAGCTTGGTATCCGCAAGTAAGGCAGCTGCGGCAAGTGCAGCCGCCTTCCGAGCTTAAAGACTACAACAAGGGGCTGCGTCGCAGAGCGATGCAGCCCCTTGCCGTTTTTGAGGGAAGCGACTCCTGTATTATAAGGCCCTTAGGGTCCTTAGGGTCTTTTAGGTCCTTAGGGTCGAGGCTGAAATGAATTGCTATACGGTAGTGCAGGCCACCACACTACACATTATAATATTACGACTTTCGACTTCTGACAGTATTTATGATTCTAATAGCACCGGACAAATTCAAGGGTACTATGAGCGCTGAGACGGCGGCGCATTGCATCGCCTCGACATTGACGTCCTATGGCTATGAGTCCATAGAATTCCCTATGGCGGACGGCGGCGAGGGGACGGCTGCGGCGCTTGCGCGAATGTATGACCTGCGACGCGAGCCGGCAGTTCCGGAGTGTTATGTCAATGAGGACGGCACAATAGGTGTTATAGAAGCCGGAGTCCTTACTTACGGGTCTACCCGGTCGCGCGATATCGTTATGGGCAGGGATTCGACGGAACTTGGCGAAGCCTTGCGCCGGGTTATGGACGGGTATCCGCAGATGGATACGCTGTACCTCGGCATCGGGGGTACCGGAACGTGCGACGGAGGCGCGGGAATGGTACGTGTACTCGGCCGATACGGGCTGGAGACGCGCGCACGTCGATGCCTCGTCGGATTGTGTGACGTGCGAGTGCCCTTGATTGCTCCGATAGGCGAGCCCTCGGCGCTGATGTTTGCGCCGCAGAAGGGCGCACTGCCCGAGGATTTGCCGCTGCTGGCCGAGCGATTGCGCAAATGGCAGGAACTGTGGCCGGGACGTAGTTCGGTATATGACGGTGCCGGCGGAGGCCTGGGCTTTGCTTTGGCGTCGGTGCTTGGCGCGCGATGTGTCGACGGCGCCGCGCATCTTGCCGAAGCCATACGCTGGGAGGATATAGATTTGGTAGTGTCCGGCGAAGGCCGTATAGACGAGCAGACAGGGCAGGGCAAGGTTGTGGAAACGCTTCGACGCCTTGCCGCCGCTCGCGACGTGCCCTTCCTCGCTTTTGGCGGAAGTGTAACCACAGCGGCGCCGTGGGCCTTGTCGTGTACGGACGCCGCCTCGACCGACCTCCAAAGCCAAGTGCCATCACCCGAACAAGCCGTGCAGCTACTAAAAACCTGTGTAGCTTCCCATATAGACCTTATCAGACAAACGATTAGCGGACACGCCTCTCATCAATAATCCGGTGATGACCGATTCGTAGATTTGTTGTCGTTAATCGACTAAATAATAATGGCTTACGTGGTGTGTGCTTGGCTTTTACGTTGGAGTGATTTTGGTTAATAAATATTAAATTTGCGCTATTCGCGAAGATTGTATAAGGAAATTAGAAATAAATAGGTAAATTTGCGGTGTACTCAGAGGAGTGCCTCGACATACTAAATAATTAAGAAGCGTTTTGCTTATCTTGCTAAAGAAAACCTGAGAAATTTTCTAAAAGTGCAATTGATAACAAGACGGCTCTCACGCTATAGCGTGGGCTGTTGTTTTCATATCTTGCACTTAAGGTTTTCTCAGGACCGTCTTTAGCGATATGACAAATCAGTCCACGTTTCTTTTATCTATCAACCGGTCGATAGGACTGTAAGGCCATGAAATACGTAATGCGTATGAAAAAAATTTTATTCCCGTTATTGTTATGTGCGATATCGTGCGTAACGGGGTTGGCAGAGCCTCAGCTCAATATAGTCGGCCCGACGTACTCGACGGTTGAGTCGATTTCCGGGATTGAGGTTTCCGCAGTCATTCCGCAAGCGGATGGCTCATACGAAGTCACTCTTTATAACTCCAATAGGGATGGCTACTCATATTCTGAAATCATAACATATTCCTTTGAGTGGTATCTATCATATAAAGGAAAACGTTGTAGCGATTATTACAAAAGCGCTATACGTGAGGGGAAAAAAGCGTCTAAAAAGGTCTTTGTATGGCCCGGGGTGGTTCCGTCCGGGAACGAACGATATGTAACCGTTCAACTTGGCAGAGAACCCAAAGCGAGAGACTATCGAGACTGATATGTTGTTTAATATAAAGAAAGAGTTATGAAGAAAATAGCGTCAATACTTTTGCTTGTTTTGACTTTTGCGATAGACGTTCATGCTGAGCTCGAAGAAGTCCGTGGCATTCTTACAAAGCAAGAAGCGAGGATATGTGAAGATAATCCTGGAGACCTTTATTCCTATTATTTTATTTTTATTAACGAGAACGCTTATCCCGTTTGGCTTGATATGGAGCTATACAAGCTAGATCATGGTATATACGTGATGAAATATTCTAAGTCTATCACGTTACAAGCAGGAGAGACTTATGAATGGAAGCCAGGAGAGTATGATTTTAAAGATTATGTAAGTCTGAAAAATTACTATACGAAATATAAAGCATATAAAAAGCAGTAAGATACTCTTAGTAGGTTTGCTCCTTTTCGGAGGTCTATCCGGATATTGTATCAGTAGATATGATTGTCAGGCCGGTGCAATAAAAGGTCGCTAAAATATCGGTTGATTTAGCTAAGCGTCTGAAAGAGTATAGAACTACTTTGCCGTATAATCGAGCGAGCCGTGCGGGGATGTCCGGCACGGCTCGTTTGGTTGCTGATGTGGTGTGTTTTATCTGAGGGCGAGGCGGCGGACGGTGTCGCCGGCGGCGATGATGTAGAGGCCGGCGGAGGGGATGGTGAAGGTTCGGCGGCCTCGGACGGGCTCGGCATTGACGAGGATGATTCCGTCGATGGTGTAGATGCTGACGGGTGTTTCCGTGTCGGTCACGACTTGGACGCCACCGGGGACAGGGGTGATTTCTGCGTCCGTATCTTGTATGTCTCTGACTGAAGAAACCGATTGAGCATTTATCTCGATATTGTCAATGAGCATACGTGCTCCGGCGTAGCGAAGAAAACGAGTGTAGTGATTAAATTTGTACGCTACAAATTTTGTGGTGTCGAAAATAATCACTATCTTTGCGTCAGACAAATACATAACCCAAAATTACGCGTATAAATTAGCCAAACACAAATACAATCACACTTAATCAATACATACACCATGAACACAAAACAAAACGCACAAGACGCAATGAAAAACACACAAGACACACTGCAAGTACAGTCTCAGCAAAACCGAACACAACAAGAACTGCAAGACACGGGCACCGGCGCCTGCGTTCCCGGATGCGGATGGCTCAAACTCTTCCGCTGCTTCACCGAATGGGAGTGGTACAGCGACACCAATACCGTGCGCCTGTTCCTACACCTGCTGCTGAGGGTCAATTATCGCGAACGCCGCTGGAAAGGCATCACCATCCCGCGCGGCTCGATGGTCACGTCGTTGGCCGCGCTGGCCGCCGAGACCACCTTGTCCGTACAGAACATCCGCACCTGCCTGGCGCATCTCAAGTCCACCGGCGAAATCAGCGTAGAAACCACCCCCTGCTACACGCTCATAAGTGTCAACAACTATGCGCGTTACCAAGACGGCGGAACGTGCTCCGCAACCCCCGAACAACAGCCCAAACAACAGACCTCCAACAACCCTTCAACACACTCGCAACAGACTCCCAACAAGCCGCTAACAACAACTAAAGAAATAAAGAAAGAAATAAATAAAGAAAATATTTCTTTAGAGAGAGAGCGCGCTCTCGAACGTGAGAAATCGAAAGTTGATTGTGTAAAAAGCTGCGCCGAATGTCGGGACAATACCGAATGTGCGCTTTCGGAGACCACGCGTAATTCGGGGAGTACGGATTACTTGAAAAACCGGGCCGCGGCCGCGGAAAGCAAGGCCGCAGGTACGACTACTAAGGCCGTGGCCGCAGACACAACGACTAAGAACAAGGCCGCGGCCGCAGGAAGCAGGGCCGCAGGTACGACTACCAAGGGCGGCGGCCGCGCCGAGGCCGGACGGGGAGTCTTCACGGCGCCAAGCGTCGAGCAGGTGCGCCAATACGCCGCGGCCAAAGGCTTGGACGGCGTTGACGCCGAGGCATTCACGGATTACTACACCGCCAAAGGCTGGCGTATAGGGCTGTCGCCCATGCGAGATTGGCAGGCAGCGGTGCGCAACTGGGCGCGTCGCCAAGAACTGATGGCCGAGTGTACCCTCCGCCGCCCCGCCGCCAAGCCCGCCACACGTACTTCGCTGAATGTCAACGACCAGTGGAAAGACTTCGTACTACCGCAAAGATAATGTCGAATGCCATTATAATGTCGAATGTGGAATGTGGAATGTGGAATGGGCTGCGCCGGACAGCGACCCTAAGGACTCTAAGGGCCGACTTTAAGGACTTTAAGGACGCTAAGGACACTAAGGACCTTAAGGACTTTAAGGACTTTAAGGACGCTAAGGACTCTAAGGACTTTAAGGACGCTAAGGACTTCAAGGACTTTAAAACTACGCCTAATCTTAAATTTTAAATCAAAATAATACTGCTATGCAAAACACTACTATACAAGAAAGAATCAATGCGCGGGTGGCCGCACTTATGGACGGCTACGGCCGGTACGGCATACGCCGCAGCGCCCCGATGACACTCAATATCCCCGAATCTATGGCCTACATCGAGGCCATAGGACGCCACTACACACCGCGTTTTGTCATCGACGACGACAACCGCTGGGCCTACCTGCAAATGGCGCGCTGGATTATAGGCGACCCGGCCATGGAAGCCGTCATCGTCAACGGCGGCCGCAGTGAGTACACTCGCGGCGACCTCTGCAAGGGCATATACTTGTGCGGCACCACCGGCTCGGGCAAAAGCCTGATGATGCGCGTGATGCTGAAATTTGCCCGCTTATGCCCTTCGACGATATTCTTCGGCGAAACGGAGCGCCGCATATCATGGTCCTTTCTGAGCGCCGCCGAGGCCTGGGAACGCGGATGTCGCGGCGCTTCGCCCATGACCGGCGAGGCGTGCGCCCCCATAGTGTGCATCCAGGACCTGGGCTGCGAGCCCGAGGCCGAGGCCGTGTATATGGGCGTACGCCGCGAACCTATGCGCCAGCTTATCGAAGCGCGTGGCGACCACGACGATATGCTCACCATGGCCACTTCTAATATCAACATCTTCGGAGAGGAGTTCGTGCGCCGCTACGGCGACCGCGTCGCCAGTCGCTTGCGCGGCGGCTGCAACGTCATCTTCCTCGGCGGCCGCGACCGACGCTATAATGTCGAATGTTGAATGTGGAATGTGGAATGCCATTATAATGTGGAATGTCGAATGTGGAATGTGGAATGGGCTGCGCCGGAGAGGACTTTAAGAACCTTAAGAACACTAAGGACCTTAAGAACACTAAGGACCCTAAGGACTTTCCCGTCGAGTATCATAAGGAAGGGGAAATCTCACGACTTCCCCTTCTTGTAAAACCTTAAAAATCTAATCCTATGAAAAAACTAATCATTCTAAACCATTCATTAACCCTAAACAAAATTGAATTATATGCTTTTGAGGCGGAGGGACGGCGCAATTGCCTGTCGATTCCCCTACCTATGTTCTGTCGTTGCAGATCGGACGTTGCGTGTCGCCTAACCCTTGCCGTGCATCGACGTATATCGGATGCCGTGCGTCGGGGCTTGCGCCCTGGAAGTCTCATTTCTTCCGTCCGTCTATAAATCCGTCCGTCTATAAAGTAGACGCAACACCGGGCCCAAAAGTTTAATCCCCTTCCTCTTTTTATGCCATTTTAACATCTCATCTATCGAGGCTGCATCAAACCCGCGCGCCCGCCCCGGAGTACGCCCTAATCGAAAATTCTGTCACTGTATGACACTTTTTTCGATTAGCCTTGGCCGCGACGGGGGGGGAAGTGAGCTTCCTGTCATTGGGGGACAGGGGCGGATTGTGTCTTTGGGGAGGGTGAGGAGCGGTTTCGTGGATTAATCGGTATATTTCGTATAATAGCGCGAAAAAGGTTTGGGCGGAGGCGGATGATGCCCGTAACTTTGTGTCGTCAGAAGCGTAAAGGCGACTATCTTCTCACTCATTCTCCCCCTCCCCGCCTTACGCCTTGACATCTATTACAGGCCATAGGCCGTACACCGGTATTAATCGATAGACAATGGACATGGATTCAGACAACCGTTTTGACAATGAACTCTCCGAAGAGGATATGAGCCTTACCGAAGAGGATATGGTTCGGGCTACGGAAGTGGTTGTACCGACACCGAGCGCGATGTCGACACCCTGCATGCCGTCATCCGGCGCGATGCCGAACGTGCCGACAACCGGCAATCCTGCGGCTGAGGATGCCGCGCCGCGATTGGTCGAGGATGCCGCGCCGCAGGATTTCCCGTCGGCGGCTTTGATGCCGGACGGCGGCAATGTGCGGCACGTGTCATTGGGACGTGCCGTGGGCGTCAGCGCCGCTGTGGGCGTCGGCGGGGTCTGCGTCGCTTCCGTATTGGCCAAGGAGGATGCGTCGCTGAGTCGTGCCGCTACGCCGGATGATGAGAAATCCGCGGATCAGATTGCCTCAAATATCGGCGTGGGCGATGACGTGGAACGCGTCGAAGTGCCTGCCGAGCCGCACGTTACGGTCACTTATGAGGATATGACCGGCGGCGCCGGGGCGTGCAATTCGGATTATGCCTCCGTCGATTATGCGGGATGTGCGGACACGGACGGCGGCCTAACCACCGGTTTTGACGACACTTACGACACCCTTGGCTGACATTCCGGTCGGCGAAAGGGGTGCTTAAGCGACTTTGGCGTTGTAGCGTTTCGGAAATTGGAAGATGATGGACAGCGCCACCATAAGTCCCAGTGCAAAGGGATAGTACAGGTGCGGCAGTATCGAAACGGTGGTGATGCCGGCCAGCGACGCGGCCATCAGCACTTGGGCTCCGTAAGGGATGAAGCATTGCGCCACGCACGAGCAGGTATCCAGCAGGCTGGCCGTTTTGCGCGGATCCAAACCGTATTTCTCCGAGATTTGGCGTGCCAGCGACCCTACGGTAATGATGGCTATGGTGTTGTTGGCGGTGCAAAGGTTGACGATGGCCACGAGCAGCGAAATCATGGCTTGTGCGCCGCGCGACCCCTTAATGCCTTTGGACATACGGGAGATCAGAAAACGGATGCCGCCGTTGTGATGTATCAGCCCCAACATTCCCGAGGCCAGGAGCGTCACCACTATGAGGTTGCCCATCGAGTCAACGCCCTGCCCCATAAATCCGAGCATATCCATAGGCGCGGCGCCGCTGTAGATAAGCCCCGAGGCAAAGGCGGCCACGATGCCTATAAGCAACACCAACAGCACATTAAGGCCCGCCACAGCCAGTACGACGACCAGCAGGTACGGCACTATGAGCTGCCAGTCCACGGGAACGGTGTCTACGTGCGTCTCCACGCTGCCGCCTAAGACAAAGTATATCACCAAGATAGCCAGCGCAGCCGGCAGTGTCAGCCAGATATTGACATAAAACTTGTCGCGCATCGAGCATCCCTGCGAACGCGTCGATGCTATGGTTGTGTCCGAAATGAAGGACAGATTGTCGCCGAAGAACGACCCGCCGACCACTGCGGCCACGAACATGGGTATATCGCCGCCCATTTGCCCGGCAATACCCACGGCCACGGGTGTCAGCGCCACCACCGTACCCACCGAAGTGCCTACGGCCATGGAGATGAAGCACGCCGCCAGAAACAGCCCGGGCATCAGGTAGCCCGCCGGCAGAACTTTAAGTGCCAAATTGACCGTGGCATCCGTAGCGCCGACTTTTTGCGCCAAAGTGGCGAAGGCTCCGGCCAGGATGAATATCCAAACCATGTATATGACGTCGCTGTTGGCCGCGCCGCGCGAGAACACCTTGAGCCGCTCGGACAGCGACAGCCCCATCGTGGTGGCCACGCCCCATACCGAGGACAGCACGAAGGCCACCGACAGCGGCACCTTGTAAAAATCGCCGACAAAAGACGACAGCCCCACGTACAGGAGCAAAAATACTATCAGCGGGCTCAGCGCAAGCAGCCCTCGACGTGTCGTGACGTTATTTTCTTGATGCATCATATCCAATGGAGTATGTCATAATGGTTGAATTATTGTAGAGGCGCCAATATATTGCGTCCGCAGCGACAGTGGGCAATATTGCATAATACATTTGGGAAATCATCATATTACCGTCATATCGCACGGGCGCTATGTATAGCGCCCCTACCGGGTCGGCATTATGACACGCCTTCGCTCTTAAAAAGTCGGTATTTCAGATAATTTGCGCCGTGATTGGCGCCTTGAGTTGCACCTTGCACCGCTGCATCGGAGCTTACGCTTGGACGGGGACAACCACGGCGGTAGCCAGGGCGGCTATGCCCTCCTGACGGCCTACAAATCCCAGGCGCTCGGTGGTAGTGGCCTTGACGCTCACCATATCGACATCTATACCGAGGTCGGCGGCCATATTGGCACGCATGGCCTCGATGTGCGGCGCCATCTTGGGCGCTTGTGCCATGATGGTGATGTCGATATTGTAGGGCTTGTATCCGTGGTCTCGTATCAGCGCAACCACGTGACGCAGCAGCCGGCGCGAGTCTATGCCCGCATATCGCGCGTCCGTATCCGGGAAATGACGTCCTATGTCGCCCAGCGCCATTGCACCAAGCAGCGCATCGCACAGGGCGTGTATGGCCACATCGGCATCGCTGTGCCCCAGCAGGCCGCGGTCGTGGTCAATGGTGACACCGCATAAAATCAAACGGCGTCCCTCGGTGAGGACGTGCACGTCATAGCCGTTGCCGATACGTGGATATTGCATATCTTCAAGTGTTTATGGAATGTGGAATGCGGAATGCGGCATTTCGCACAGGTTGCGCCTTATGACGCCACCTGCCTCGGATGCGAGTGACATCAGAGCCGAAGGCGACAGCCGGTGTCAACGTTTGCGCTTGCCCAAGAGGTCGCGCAGCCCGTCCATATCGAAAGTCAGGGTGAAGCGCAGTGTCTGATCCAGAGGCGAAGTCTGCGCCGTAGCCAGCATATATGACGCATCCAGACGCACGACGTTGAGCGAGAAGCCGGCACCTATGCCGAAGTATTGGCGGTTGCCCTTGAACTTATTCTCGTAGAAATAGCCTGCGCGCAGGAAGAACTGCTGGTTGTAGCTGTATTCGGCACCCAGCGACCAGGTGATTTCGCGTAACTCCTCCTTAAATCCACCCGGGGCATCACTGAAGCTCTTAAATATGCCGGTGATTGGCGACATATTCTCCCAGTCTTCGAGTGCATCAAGATATGCCTGCTGTCCCTCGGTAGTCTGAGTATCGTAATCGCTTTCGCGCGGCTTGGCCGGCACAAGCAACTTATTGGCATCGAGGTTGATAGACAAGTTATGATAATCGGCCAGCGGGAAGGTGAACGATGTACCCAGACGCAGGTTGGTGGGAAGAAACGCCGGATAATTGCCATTGTCATAAGACACCTTGGTGCCTATGTTCGAGATATTCCAACCCCAGGACCATTGACATTCGCTGCGTCCGATGATGGGATAGGTGGTGTAGTATCCCGAGATGTCGGCCGAGAAAGCACTGGCACCCGAAGTTTGATCGCCGGCATAACTGTCGCTGAAACCCAGGTCACTGTAGATGTAGCGGAAAACAACGCCCATGGAGAATTTCTCGGAGAGTTTGCGCGAATAGCCGACATCTACGGACATTTCGTAGGGGTTGAGGCTCTGTCCGGCATCCCCGGAAGGCCCGGCTGTATTGACTTCGCCCAGCGAGAAATAGCGCAGCGAGGCACTGATGGCCTGATTGTCGCCCGAGCCGATTTTGTAGTATGCCGACAGGTTGGCCAGGAAGATATCGTTGACCAATTTGCGCAGCCACGGCGTGTAGCTCAGGCTCACGGCGGCGCTTGAGTAGGCAAAAGCATATTTTGACGGGTTCCAAAACTGCGAATTGACGTCCGGATCTGAAGCGACACCCAAGTCACCCATGGATGCGCCGCGTGCGTCCGGGGCTATACCCAGCGAGGTCACGCCGGTGGTGATGGGGTTGAATTCGTCGTTCTTAATATCGTCGGCGGCCATGACGCCGAAAACCGTCGCCAAGGCCAGGGCCACGGCGGCACAGCGTCCGCAATTGTATTTCTGTCTCATGGACATTATGTGATGTGTTTGCTTTGGTGATACGGATGACGGCCTGCACGCGTGAGCGAAGACCGGTCTATTAGTAAACGCAATTTTGCGCTTAATATTGTGGAGCACCGCCATATCATTGCGCACCGCCATATCATTGCGCGTCGGCGAGGGTGCGGTTGGCCTGCATGGCCAGGAACTCCTTGCGCGTGTACGGATATGTGGAAGTGCCTTGGCGCACCCAGTACTTGCCGCCGTACTCGGTGCCGAACTGGTTGGGACGAATCTCGATGACAAAAACGTTCTTGCCGCCGGATTCGGCCGGGTCGAGCCACAACGTGGATATGCAGTCGTTGGCGGCTCCGCCGAGATTGATGCGGATGTCGTTGCGCACACGTAGTTCGTACTTGTCGCGGTCTCCACCGAAGAGATGGTGATATAAGTCGTCATTGCCCACCACGTACCCATATCGGTTGACACCGATATACAACTTGCCGCCTTGGGCGCTGTTGAGAAATCCGCAAATACGTTGCAATATATGGTCACGCTGACGCGGCATGTCGATGTGCAGTCCGTCTTCGGGGCAGATGTAGCTGCTCTTGAACTCGAGCGTCTGTGTTTCTTCGCCCAAGAATATGGGCTGCTGTATTTTGACCTCGATGTTCAGCAACTGCGATATGCGCCCGGTGATGGCGCCTTGAGCTTCGTCCACGTCCATTTCCATGGACAGGTTGGCCGTCAGAGCCAATTTGGCCAGGCCGACGGAGGTCTCGTCGTAGTCACCGGCGATGATGTCCCATAGAAAATCGTTTTTGGACGAATCGTAGATGTAACTGAGTATGCGCAACTGACGGCTGCGCATTTCCAGTACCGGATAGTCTCCCGAATTTTCTTCGTCGGCACGAATATCATCCACGTTGATGTATCCCGAGCTGACGAAGGTGCGCAGGCGTCGGACAAAAGACATGCGCCGCGCATAGTATTGCACCAGACCGTTGTTGTCTATGAGTCGCGCCAGCATACGCGCAAAGGCCATATAATTAAATCGGCGCAAATAGCTTGACTCAAGCGACCCCACGCGGTCTATGATGTGTATCAGCTCGACCACGTGCTCGGGCTCGATGGTCGATTCGGGCAGGTCGTCATCGGTATTTTCCGATGCAAGGTCCATGGTTTCGGGAATATGGAACACCGAAGACTTGAGCAGGAACAGCATCGTGCGTATGGCATCGTGCGGCGTGAATGTATTAAAATCCTCGTCTACCGGCCTGTTGTATCGGCAGAGCAGTCGCCCGGTGGGCTCCATAGACATGTACGTAGCCACTACGTAGTCGCCTTTGGAAAGTTTGGTACTCTCAGTGACGATATTGACCGGGTCGCCTTGCGCCGATATACCCAGATAGGTTTCGCGGCCCTTGTACTTGGTCCATCCCATGACCAGACACTCGAGGGGAGTGTCTTCGTCGAGGTCGTTGCGCACCATATCCTTGATGGCCGGCAGCAGCGTATATCGCGGCTCATCGCCCGAACCCAACGACAGGACTTTGGCATCGAATACCAGCGCGTTGTTAAAGTCGTCCCTAAAATCATCTATGGCCATGCCGTACACATCATATTTCACTATCTCGGAAAGGCTCAGCGTACCCTCGCCGTTAGAAATGCTTTCGTCCACAGGTTTGACTCTGAACAGGCGTCCGTCGCCTTCGATTTCGGAGACATATACCCGGACCGTGTCCCCGGCATCGACGGCACGCAGATTTGCACGAGAGGGACGTGTCAGACTACCGGGTTCGTATAGTGCATGCTCCACATCGGCCCAGAAGCACGACAGAGCATCCAAGTCATCACAGCCCTCGGGAAGAGCGGCTATGCGTTCGGATGTGTATATCTGGATGTTTTGCCATGGCAGCATATCGACGGGCAGGATGGCGCGATTGACACCGCCGCGACTTTGCGAAACAAGGTGCAGGCTTTCGCGCGTGGCCACGAGGCCGGCGCCCTTGCCCATGTAGTATTGGGCGGAGGACGGAGAGGTCGGGGAGGACAAGTCGGCAGAGGCGGCTTCCAAGGCCAATTGCTTAAGATTGTCAAGGCTCTTCCAGCCAAAGCGCAGGGGCGACTCGGATGTCCCGGCTGCGGCCTCGAAGGCCTTGCGCAGCAAGTCGGGAGCCAAGGCCTCGTTCTCAAACACAAGATAACGCACCAGTGCGGCGCGATATTCCTGTATATCGAAATCATCGTCCTTGGACGACAGCAGCAACCGCAGAGCCAGTACGCGTATCATGCGCTGCAACATATCGCGGCCGGCGCGGTCATCGTATGTCAGGCCGTCGGCTCGGGTCTTGTTGAGACGCACGTAAGAGTCAAGCACGCGTATGAAAGCCGAGCGAAACGGATCTTGACTCCAGTTGCTGTGATTGCCGTCGGAGATGATAGAAAGGATGTCATCCATGCGCTGCTCGATGATGTCCGGGCACAGTGCAAATATGGCGTTCATCACCTCGAGCTTGTCTCCGGGATTGTAGAGGTATCCGCTTTGGCGCATCTTGGCTATGATGTCGTCCAAGTAGGCGGTATGCTTACCCGAATCTATCATCTCGAGGGCGCGTATCGAAGTGCTGGCATGGCGCACATAGCCTTCGAGGCGTCGACGCCAGCGCGTGCGCCACGTATCGTCGAGGCTCGAAATCAGTCGGCTTTCTTCGAGGAGGAACAGACATACGGACACGTATGCCCGGAGGATGCGGATGTGGCGGCGCAATGTTCGGTAATGCATCGTCTCGATGGTGTCGCGCACCTTGGACAGGAACATCAGCACCCATTCGCCGCGGTGGCTGCGGTAAGCCGCGGCGATGTCGGCATACGATGCATCGGAAAGCAGCAGGCTCTCGGCCAGGCGTGCTTCGGCTCCTATGCACAATTCGGCTCCTATGGCCGGAAGGCTGTAAAATTTGACCTTACGTTGTACTTGCTCATCATCTATCAATTGGAGGCGCAGTCTGTAACGGTCAATCTTGGTCACCCGGCAGCGTATGTCCTGATAAGGCATCAATTTGGCTTTACCGAAATTGGCGAGGTTGAAAATAAGGCCATGATTATCGCGCACAGTGTAATAAGGCAATTCGTACCCCTTAAGTCCGGACACTACCGTAAAGGGATATTCTTCGCCTACCTTGTAAAATTGGTCCAAAAATGCCGAATAATCCTGCACCAACGCAATAGTGCCGTCTTGCACCTGTCTGGCGAGGCACAGCAGCGTTGCCGGGTCTTTTTGCTCTTTTTGAAAATCATACAGACGGATACGATACTCCACTCCGTCATGTTCTACAATAAAATACTGCAAATTGCCCTGTACAATGCGTTCCTTTACCGGAAGCTCGTACGAATTTCCTGCTTTGAATTTCATAATTTGTTTACTTTTAATATGTTATGTGTATCTAAAAATCGTATGTATCAGAGTCCGTATGCATATGTGCGTAATCGCACACGCCTTGTCTCGCTTCGGAAGACACAGTGTACATCGCAACTGCGAAATGCGGCATCACGACCGTCCGGGAAATGTCGGGGGCAACATGTCTCCCTAAGATAGTCTCCCTAAGATAAATGTGTGTATACAAATCATACGTCGTTTTACGACAGCACAAAGATACACCAAAATGCCGCATTATAGCATCGGCGCAGCATTAAAAAACTTAAAAGGCGCAATGTTTTTCGTAGGGCCGGGGGTGCATGGTTGCGCAAATATTACGATGGATTTGGCCGTCACCGCACAAAAGGCTAAATTTGTAACACGATAAGCCGTTCGTCGGCCAAAAGCACAACAGACGATAATACACAGTGAAATACTTCATGATAGCCGGAGAGGCATCCGGCGACCTGCATGCCTCGCAAGTGATGGCAGCCCTACGCCGCCACGACCCGGCAGCCGAATTTGTATATCTCGGCGGCGAGGGCATGCGTGCCGTCAGCGGCATCGCGCCGGTAATAGACTATCGCGACATGGCATTCATGGGCTTCAGCGAGGTATTGCGCAACCTGCGACGCATTTCCGCCAATCTGCACGCCGCCAAGGAGGCGCTGCGCAGCGCACGCCCCGATGTACTGGTACTCATCGACTATCCGAGCTTCAATCTCAAGGTGGCCGCCGAAGCACACCGCCTGGGCATCCCCGTGGCATATTACATCTCGCCAAAAGTCTGGGCGTGGAAGGAATGGCGCGTCCGTACCATCAAAAAATTAGTGGACTGTATGCTCGTCATCTTCCCCTTCGAAGTCGATTACTACAGCCGGCGCCATCACTACGAGGTGACCTACGTCGGCAATCCCTCGGTGGGCGAGATTGACGCCGCATTGGCCGCCAAGCCCGCACGCCGCGACTTCCTGGCCGCACACGGCATAGAACCGACACGCCCGTACATAGCGCTGCTACCCGGCAGCCGTCGCGGCGAGATACGCAACAATATGTCCGTAATGCTTGAGGCCGCAGCACGCTTTCCGCAATATGGCGTGGCCGTGGCCGCCGCCCCGGGTATGGACGACAGCATCTATGCACCATATATGGCTGAAGGCGTGCACATAGTGCGCGATGCCACGATGCCGCTACTGGCCTATGCGCAGGCCGCATTGGTCACCTCGGGGACGGCAACACTCGAAGCGGCTTTGGCCGGCACGCCGCAGGTGGCCTGCTACCGCGCCAACGGCAGCCGACTGTCCTACGCCATCATGCACCGCCTGCTCAAGGTGGATTACGTCACCCTGCCCAACCTCATTGCCGGACGTCGCGTCATCGACGAAATGCTGCTGCACCGGTGCACCGCCGAGGCCGTGGCCCGGAGCTTGGCCGCAATCATCGACGATACCGCCCCCGCACGGCGAGATATGCTCGAAGGATATGCCGAGATACGACGCATACTCGGCTCGGCCGATGCCGCCGATGCCGCCGCCCGCGCCGTCATCGACCTCGCATCCCAATTCGCATAAACAATAATAACCCGCAAAACCAATACAAATATGACCCAAGAACCGATCATCGCCGCGACAAGCAATTGCAAAAGACTATTAGTGAGGCTATTGACACTTCTGCTTATCATCCCCGGTGTAGCCATGGCAAAAGGCAAGTACAAGCCCGGCAAATATGACGAACGATACGAAATCCCATTTTCACGACTGTTTTGGTATGAAAAAACGTATACATCCGGCACTTGTGAAATCTGGGTAGACCTTACGGATATCGTCAATGACGAGCCGCCGAAACTCTGGCTATATTATTATGACGCATCCGGAAACGCAATCGGTTGGTATCCGTTCTGTCCCATCGATGGCGTTAAAGCCAGGCTTGTATGTCGCCCGGGATCGATATCCAGAGGAAATTTTACATTTAAAGACTACCACTTCTTGTATTGGGATAGTTACTATTTCGTTTTCCATACTGTTGTGTTCGCAAACACCATCTCAGACTATCGAATCTCGATTTTAACAAGGAAAAACGGCGAATTAGTCCCGTTGGACAATGGCGGCGTAGAATGTGTCTTCGCCGACCCGAACGTACACCATATCTTCGAAAGTGTATTTGAGTGCGCACGACGTCGCGGCGCCGTCACCTATAAGGAAGACCCATTCCCCAATCAATAAGCATTCCACCGCCGACGGAATGGAGCGAACAGCCGTTCCGATTCCTATCGAAATCCCTCGCCGAATAAGAGATGAAAAAATCCCGAATTTTAGCGGCTGAAATCCAAAGATTTTTAGTAACTTTGCGGCGATTTTGCACCGGCGCCCGAGGCGAAGGTGCTTTTGGTGTCGGCAGCCGCATGCCGCACACCGCCATAATTATGCAAGCAATCATCGACATACAACGATATGATTAAAATTACATTCCCCGACAACAGCGTCAAAGAATATGCCAAAGGCACGACGCCGTTAGAAATAGCTAAGAGCATCAGCGAGCGCCTCGCCTCCGACGTGCTGGCCGCCACCGTCAACGACGAAGCATGGGACTTGACACGCCCCATCGAGTGCGATGCCACGCTCACGCTTCACAAATGGGACGACCCCGAGGCCAAGCACGCATTTTGGCACACCAGCGCGCACCTGCTGGCCGAAGCGCTGCAAGAGCTCTTCCCCGGAGTCAAATTCGGCATCGGCCCCGCCATCGAAAACGGGTTCTATTATGACATCGACCCCGCAGGCAATTCCATCACCGCCGCCGACTTCCCGCGCATCGAGGCCAAGATGCTCGAACTGGCACGTACCGCCAACCCCGTGGTACGTCGCGACATCTCCAAAGCAGACGCCCTCAAACTCTTCGGCGACCGCGGCGAAAAGTACAAGTGCGAGCTCATCAGCGAACTCGAAGACGGACACATCACCACATACACCCAAGGCAACTTCACCGACCTGTGCCGCGGTCCGCATATCCCCACGGTAGCACCTATCAAGGCCGTAAAAATCACATCCTTAGCCGGTGCATACTGGCGCGGCGACGAAAAGCGCGACCAATTGACTCGCGTATACGGCATATCCTTTCCCAAGAAAAAAATGCTGGACGAGTATCTCGTACTGCTCGAAGAAGCCAAGAAACGCGACCACCGCAAAATAGGCAAAGAACTCGAGCTGTTCACCTTCAGCTCCAACGTCGGCGCCGGACTGCCCCTGTGGCTTCCCAAAGGTGCCGCCCTGCGCGACCGTCTCGAGCAATTCCTCCGCCGCATCCAAAAGAAATACGGTTACCAGCAGGTAATCACTCCCCATATCGGCAGCAAGATGCTGTACGTCACCTCCGGACACTACGCCAAGTACGGCAAGGATTCCTTCCAGCCCATACACACCCCCGAAGAAGGCGAAGAGTATCTGCTCAAGCCCATGAACTGCCCCCACCACTGCGAAATCTTCCGCGCCTTCCCGCGCAGCTATCGCGAACTGCCCCTGCGTATCGCCGAATTCGGCACCGTATACCGCTACGAGCAGTCGGGCGAACTCCATGGACTGACCCGCGTACGCGGATTTACGCAGGACGATGCACACATCTTCTGCGCCCCCGAGCAAATCAAAGACGAGTTCCTCAAAGTGATGGATATTATCTTCTATATCTTCAAGGCACTCAACTTCAACAACTACGAGGCACAAATCTCGCTGCGCGACCCCAAACACAAAGAAAAATACATCGGCAGCGATGAAAATTGGCACTTGGCCGAAACCGCCATCATCGAAGCCTGCGAAGAAAAAGGCCTCAAGGCACGCAAGGAACTCGGCGAAGCCGCATTCTACGGCCCCAAGCTCGACTTCATGGTCAAAGACGCCATCGGCCGCCGCTGGCAGCTGGGTACAATCCAGGTAGACTACAACCTACCCGAGCGCTTCGGCCTTGAATACACCGGCGCCGACAACCTCAAGCATCGTCCCGTGATGATTCACCGCGCTCCCTTCGGATCGCTCGAACGTTTCGTGGCCGTACTGCTTGAGCACACTGCCGGACATCTGCCCCTGTGGCTCGCGCCCGACCAAGTGGTAGTGCTGCCCATCTCCGAAAAATTCAATGACTACGCTCGCAAAGTTGCAGCCCAACTCGACGAAGCCGACATCCGCACCATCGTCGATGACCGCAACGAAAAAATCGGCAAGAAAATTCGCGAAAACGAGCTCAAGCGCATACCTTATATGCTTATCGTAGGCGAGAAAGAGCAAGAAAACGGCGAAGTTTCGGTAAGAAAACAGGGCCAAGGCGACCAAGGTTCGATGAAAATTAGTACCTTTGCCGAGCAAATAGCACAAGACGTCAAGGACTCCGTAGGACACTAAAAGCCCTGCGAAGCCTTTAACGCACACAATATTAACATAATACACAACATCTACACCCACTGAATGGAGAAAAAACCCTATCATCCCGGCCCACGGCCTCCGCGCCCCTCGGGCTCTCGTCCCCCAATGACGCGTCGCGGCGAAAAGCCCGCCAACCCCAACCTCATCAACGAACAAATTCGTGCACGCGAAGTACGTCTCGTAGGTGATAACGTCACTCCGGGCATATACTCCATTCACGATGCCCTGCGTCAGGCCGAAGAACTCGAGCTGGACCTCGTGGAAATATCCCCGACTGCCGAGCCGCCGGTATGCAAGATACTTGACTATCAAAAGTACCTGTACCAGCAAAAGAAAAAGCAGAAAGAGATTAAAGCCAAGGCAACCAAAGTCGTTATCAAAGAAATACGCTTCGGTCCTCAGACAGACGACCACGACTACAACTTCAAGTTGCGCCACGCCATAGGCTTCCTCCAGGAAGGCGCCAAAGTCAAAGCCTACGTCTTCTTCAAAGGACGCTCGATACTCTTCAAGGAACAAGGCGAAGTACTGCTGCTCCGTTTTGCCAACGACCTCGAAGAATACGGCAAAGTAGACCAAATGCCCCTTTTGGAAGGCAAACGCATGATTATCATGCTGTCTCCCAAGAAGAAATAAACAACACTATTAATATTTAAACAAAACAACATGCCCAAGATTAAGACTAACGCCGGTGCCAAAAAGAGGTTCGCCCTTACCGGCTCAGGAAAGATCAAAAGAAAACATGCTTACAAGAGCCACATCTTGACCAAAAAGACCAAGAAGCAAAAACGCAACCTGACCCACTTCGGTTTGGTAGCCAAGACCGACGTCAACAACGTCAAAGCACTGCTGGCCCTCAAATAAGGAGCATAAACAAAACCCGCGCCGCAGCATAAGCCTACACGCAACGCAGCATCGGCACCTAAGCATGGCCCTGCTCCGGAACACCGCACCAAGGAACACAAGCAGCGACGCAACACCATCTCTTTTACACATTTACTAACCGAATGTACAGCGTAACAATACACTAAGAGCAACACAAGCCGCTGTCATTCAAAACACCAAAAAGAAATGCCAAGATCAGTAAACCACGTAGCATCTCGTGCTCGCCGTAAAAAAATCCTGAAACTTACACGCGGCTACTTTGGCTGCCGCCGCAACGTCTGGACCGTCGCCAAAAACACTTGGGAAAAAGGTCTGACCTACGCTTATCGCGACCGCAAACAAAAGAAACGCAACTTCCGCGCACTGTGGATCCAGCGTATCAACGCTGCCGCTCGCGTCGAAGGCCTCAGCTACTCACAGCTCATGGGCCTCATCCACAAGGCCGGCATCGAAATCAACCGCAAAGTCCTCGCCGACCTCGCACTCAACAACCCCGCAGCCTTCAAGGCCGTTGTAGACAAAGTTCGCAACGCCTAAGACATAAAGCGAAACACAACGCAGCGGCGCGATTCCCTCTCGGGAATCGCGCCGCTGCCGCTTTCTTATACTCGTCTAAACTTCGGGCAAAGACCAATTGAGCCGAATAATATCTTTTAGTATTCTTAAGCTATGGATATTCAGTTAATGGCTGGTTGAGATTGCCCTCAATTGACCAAATTGGTTATTCGATTATTGAGACTCTTCTTGCCATAGCATTAATTTTATCCTGATAGGCATCTTGCAACTCCGCAGGCAAAAAAAGCACCTTGTCGCGGTATGGCTTGTCTGTAAGCGGCAACGTCAAGCTGACGGCAACAGCATCATCCGATTTTAGGTAATCAATGTCATAACGAAATTCATACCCCCTGTCATCCTCGGTCAGAATCCCGGCCGGCATATTATTTACACATACTTTCGCCTGTTTCATACCTCAGTCATTTTTGTCGGAATCATCTCGGCACCGAAAAGAGCCAACACCTGATTCACTTTGTCAAGTCGAAGGGTCGTTTTGCCCTGTTCAAGCTCGCGCACAAAGCGCAGACCGACCCCGGATTTCAGGGACAAGTCAACCTGCGTAAGACCGTATTGCTTACGCTTCTCCTTTACGTATTTAGCTAATGGCGTCATAAAATATACCCTTTTGGGTGCAAAGATAATAAATTTCGCTCATATTACACCACAAAGGGTATAAAACGCTTTGAAAATCCCAAAATTATACCCGTTAGGGGTTAAGTAGACTCGCAGAAAACAATCGGATGACCGACTTATTGCCGACGAAAAGTGCCCAGATAAGCCGCCGCATCCGACAGGCCTATGCGCGGGCAGTCCTGCAAGTCCGCAGGCAAGTCCACGGCGGCATCGGCGACCACCACGTCCACCCCACCCCAGTGATAGCGAAGGTCGGCCACAGCACGCGCATACGTCTGAGCATCACCACACAGGCACGGATAGCACCGCGCACCGCACGTCTGGGCCAAAGTCGTGCCATGACGACGCCCATCGCCCACAGCCGTGAACGCCGTACGACACCCTGCGGCGCGGAACACGCGCACCGCTTCGGCCACCGCCTCGTAGTCTTCCGAAATGACAAGCACGCGCAAGTGACACAAGGCCTCGCATCCGAAAGCCGTCGCCAGTCGAGCATCGGCATTGCAGCGCCGCGGAGCCGGACGCCCGTGCTCCTCCATTTTCCGCTCAAGGTAATTGTCTGCCATAATTCAAGTGTTTCAGCCGTATCAGCCTGAGAATGTTTCTATAATGATTTTTTTTGTAGGGGGCGCTCCCTCTACGGTATTACCTAAATGCGCATCGCGGACTCCGTCGCACGGCGTTTGGACGCCGCCTCGGAAGTCCGCGATGGCTGTATGCAGTTATGTTCAGCGTACAATCAGCAGGTGATAATTCTTCTTGCCGCGCTGCACCAGCATATACTTGCCGGCCAGCAGCATATTTTCGTCAATTGGTGCGTATACATCGGCGACCTTCTCCTTGTTTATGGATACGCCGCCACCCTGAGCCAACTTGCGCATCTCGCCCTTGCTGGCAAAGAAATGAGCTTCATCCACCAGGATATCAGCCAGTTTGGCGCCCATAGCTTGGTCGCGTGTCACTTCCATCGAGGGGACACCTTCCATTACTTCGAGCAGCGTAGCCTCATCGAGGTTGTGCAGCGCGTCGGCGGTGTTGTTGCCAAAAAGAATCTTGGAGGCCTCGACGGCGGCTTCGTAATCTTCGGCCGAGTGTACCATCGTGGTCACTTCCTGAGCCAGGCGCTTTTGCAGCGGACGTGCACCGGGATTTTCCTGCTGCTGACGGCATAGGTCTTCGACCTCTTCCTGCGTCAGCGAAGTGAAAATCTTGATATACTTGGCCGCATCTTCATCGCTGACATTGAGCCAGAACTGGTAGAACTTGTACGGCGAAGTGTAGCGACGGTCAAGCCATACGTTGCCGCTCTCGGTCTTGCCAAACTTTCCGCCGTCAGCCTTTGTAATCAGCGGGCAAGTGATGGCCCACGCATCCTCGGCGCCTTCGATACGGCGTATCAACTCGGTACCCGTGGTCATATTGCCCCATTGGTCCGAGCCGCCCAACTGGACTTTGCAGCCCATGGTGCGGTATAGATTCAGAAAGTCGTAGCCTTGCAGCAACTGGTACGAGAATTCGGTGAAGGACATACCCTCGCGCGATTCGCCGCTCAGGCGCTTCTTGACGCTATCCTTGGCCATCATGTAATTGACGGTGATATGCTTGCCAATGTCGCGTATAAACTCGAGGAATCCGAAGTCCTTCATCCAGTCGTAATTGTTGACCATCACCGCGGCATTGGGTGCATCGCTGTCAAAATCGAGGAAATGCGACAACTGAGCCTTGATGGCTTCCTGGTTGTGACGCAGGGTCTCTTCGTCTATAAGTTTGCGCTCCTGGCTCTTCATACTCGGGTCGCCGATCATGCCGGTTGCACCGCCTACCAGTGCCACCGGGCGGTGTCCCGAACGCTGAAAGTGGCGCAACATCATCACGCCTACAAGGTGTCCTATGTGCAGCGAATCGGCAGTCGGGTCTATACCCAGATATGCCGTGGTCATTTCTTTGTTCAGTTGGTCTTCGACGCCGGGCATCATCGTATGAATCATGCCTCGCCACGTCAATTCTTTGATAAAGTCCATTGAAGTGTATATATCTTTGTATTATATTGTTGTCCGATATTGTAATTCAACAAAAGCGATGTGTCACGCCAAACGCTCGAGTGCGGCGGCGATACGGCGCATGGCCTCGCGCAGGTTGTCGTCCGAGGTGGCGTAGCTCAGGCGTATGTACCCCGGGGCGCTGAAAGCGGCGCCGTCCACAGTGGCCACGTGCGCCTCGTGCAGCAGATACATTGCCAAAGCTCCGCTGTCGGCGATAACAGTGCCGTCAGGCGCCTTGCGACCTATGTATGCAGACACCTCGGGGAACAGGTAGAACGCACCCTGAGGCTCGTTGATGCGCAATCCGGGGATAGCACGCGCCATCTCCACCACCAAGTCGCGACGGCGGCGGAAGGCGGCGCACATCTCGGCCACGCAGTCCTGCGGCCCTTCGTAGGCGGCCTCGGCGGCCTTCTGCGCTATGGATGACGCGCCCGACGTGTATTGGCCCTGCAACTTGGTCACAGCCTTGGCCACCCACAGCGGAGCGGCGCAGTATCCTATACGCCAGCCGGTCATGGCATAAGCCTTGGACACGCCGTTGATGACTACTACGCGGTCGCGAAGCTCGTCAAAAGACGCCAGCGACGTAAAGCCGCCCGCAAAATTGATATGCTCGTAAATTTCGTCCGAGATGACGATGATGCGCTCATGGCGCGCGATGACATCCACCAGTGCCTGCAACTCGTCTCGCGTGTACACACTACCCGTGGGATTGGACGGCGAGCACAACAGCACGATGCGCGTACGATCGGTGATGGCTGCCTCCAATTGAGCCGGCGTCACCTTGAAGTCGGTGTCTATGCCGGCCGGAACCGTCACTACGGTAGCACGGGACATCTTCACCATCTCTATGTAGCTGACCCACGCCGGAGTGGGTATCACCACCTCGTCTCCGGGGTTGGCTATGGCCAGAATACTGTTGCACAACGCCTGCTTGGCGCCATTGCCCACGACTATCTGCTCGGGAGCAAAAGTCACGCCGTTTTCGCGTTCGAGCTTGGCGCTGACGGCTCGGCGCAGCGACATATAGCCCGGTACGGGCGAATAAAAACTGAAATTGGCATCCACGGCCGCCTTGGCCGCATCCTTGATATGTTGCGGGGTATAGAAGTCCGGCTCGCCGACGCTCAGGTTGATCACATCCACTCCCCGGGCACGCAATTCGGCACTCTTTTGGGACATCGCCAAAGTCTGAGACTGGGCAAGAGATTGCACCAGCAACGACGGTTCTTGCTTCATAAATCTATGTATTATATCGTGTTAGTAATCGTAATTTCTTCCTATGGTCTCTCGTGGGAAAACACTCACGCGTGCGCAGGCACACCCGCGCATACGCATATACTTCGGACAAAGGTACAAAATCTTTGCCGAACGCACAAAAGCCTATACATACATGCCTGATATTCTTGACAATTTCCGTTTCTATTCCCAAAAGTTGGCCAAATGGCCGGTTTTTGGGAATAGAAAGGCGCGCTTGCGCAACTTTGCCTTTATTTTCCGCAACTTTGCCGCGCAATTTTGGCCGAAATGTCGGCGGCTTATGCTATCTTTGTGCTCGCAAACGAGGGCATAGCCCGGACTAAGACACTGAGCCTACCCAAAAAAACAAGAACTCGCCGTCATGGCCAAACAACGTAACCCAAGCTTCGAAATACTGCGCGTGGTGGCGATGTTCCTCATCGTCGTCTGGCACTTCCTGATGCACGGCGTCGGGCAAAAACCCGTGGGCGTGAGCGCCGATGCCGCCTCGCTGTTCAACCTCTGCTCCATGGAACTGGCCGGTTGTCTCTCCAAGGTCTCCACCAACTGCTACATACTCATCACCGGATACTTCCTTATAAATTCCACCAAACCCAAATGGCCCAAGATTCCAAAGACCTGGGCACCGATATTTTTCTATTCGACAGTCATCTTTGCGCTCTTCTTTGCATTTTCGGACCGGGCACTCGGGTGGACCGACTTCGGCAAGTCGTTGATGCCGCTGTACTTTGACCGCTACTGGTTTGCAACGCGTTACGTGGCATTGGTGGCCCTCGCGCCATTCCTGGCCACACTGGCACAGACGCTGACGCGCCGACTGTACATCGTGCTGCTGGCGGTTATGGCCGTCATCAATTTCGACTTCCTGCTGGGCGATGAACTAAGCGGCAACAACTCACTGCCATGGTTTGTATTCCTGTTCTTTGTAGGCGGCTACATCCGATTGCACTTCGACCATGACGGACCCAACCATTTCGGCAAAGCCTACTTCGCGGCCGCTGCCGTCTTGGCGGCAATATTCCTGACGCGCATCTTCATACATTACTCGCCGTGGACGGCGCCCATGATGGTTGATTATCACGACAACAACGGCATACTCTTCGGCGTGGCACTGCTGCTGTTTCTTTGGACGGCTCGGCTCAAAGCGCCGAATACAACCTTCGTCCGCGCCATGGTGCGCATCGCGCCCCTCACCTTCGGCATCTACCTGATACACGACAATGTCTACGTGCGCCATGCGCTATGGAACGGCTGGATAGACGTGCACGGCGCGCTACATTCGTGGTGGTTTGTGCCGCTTTTCGTGGCCTCCACAGTCGCCATATTCATCGCCTGCATAGCCATCGATGCCATACGCGACCGCATATTCCGTCTGCTGCGCATCAACGACCGCATAGACACCCTCTCCGACCGCGTCTCCGCCATCTCGACCCGCGTAGTCACGCTTTCGGCCGCCATCATCCGACGCCTGCGCAGCCGCCACCGCCCCGACAGCTCCGACGCAAACGCCTGATTGTCGAAACATCTTGCCGCATCACGGCAATATTCATAATAATGCGGAATGTCGAATGTGGAATTTTTTCGCTGAGGACCTTAGAGACCCTAAAGACCTTAAAGTCCTTACAAAATAGGATAAGTCCGAGTCAGATGGCATTAGTCCGAAAAGCAGCTCCGACGCCGATTTTTTTCATTCACAAGCAGCTAATTCACAGCCGCTTACCTTTTGAGCGGTAGACGGGGTTCGAACCCGCGACCCTCAGCTTGGGAAGCTGATGCTCTACCAACTGAGCTACTACCGCGTGGCGTTGGTGTCGCAAAGTTAGACATTTTTTTTGAGACGGCAAACTCCCGAAAGGCCAATTCGGCAACTCAAACACAGCTATCGTCTGACAATTAAGCCATTATCGCCGACAATCGTCTCGCAACTCAAGCCCGCACAAAGCCATCCGACCGAGCTGCCGATTATCGGCCCTCTTGCATTTATATTATACCTTCCGGAGTAACTACTCCGGTATAGAGGGGCACACTGTATTCCATGCGCCAAATTTTTCCAAAAATTAATGACGCTTAACAACTTTTATATTATAAATATTTTTTATATTATAAATATTTTATACCTTTACACAGACCATGATAGCGGTGGCACGGCTTGACAACCGTCACTCCCCGATTGCTACTCTTCCATGAACCACGCTCCTGATATCTACAGAACACTAAGAACCATTAACACCATACATCGCACATGACAAAACTGAAAATGAGCCTTTTGGCTCTGCTTACGTCCTTGCCTTTTGTGTCAAAGGCCAACACAAGCCTGACACTGGACTCTTCGACAAAAGTCGACCTAACCTATGGTTCCAACGCGCAATACGCCGAGATAACGACCACCGGCACAGACCCGCACATCTGCTCGATGGCCATCCCGGCAGACATGGTGTTCAAGGACTGCCGCCTGGAATTTGACTACCAGGCGTCCGAGGACATCGACGACCTCCAGCTATTCTTCCGCGACCCCGAAAGCGAGGCCCGCTCGCTGCACGTGCGCGGCGCCATGCCCAAGACAACCGAATGGCGGCACTTCTCGCTCAACATCGCGCCCCAGCGCCAGTCCTTTGACTGGGGCAAGGCCGGCAGCAAGCTCCGCATGGACTTCGGCAACCGCAGCGGCGTCAATATCAAAATACGCAACCTCGGCATCTACGGGCACACCGTGATGTCCTCGGCCGACCGCGCAAGCTTTGCACGCGGCGTTGAGCGCTACCTCGCCGCCGACTACGCAGCCAAGGTGACATACGTTGAGGTCGGCAAAGACCAGGTCGTCATACGCGGCACCACCACCGCCTCCGGGTGCAAGCTCATAGGCGTGCGTATGGACGGCGATGTGACGCGCATGACCGGATATGCCGACGCGGCCTCAAACCTGCCCGTGGGCGATTTTGAAGTCACCGTGCCCCGCTACGCCCAGGTCTGTGGGTACAACTACGACCAGCTGCTGTCACGGTGGGCCATCACCGACGCCAACCACAACCTGCTGTCGCACGCCCGCTATGCCGACAAGGTCTACGAGATACGCCATGCCGCCCCAGGCATCCTGAAGACCAAGAAAGGCATAGGCGGCATCGGCGACGCCGTCTGCGCCGACATCGAACCCCTGGGCCTCGGCTCCGCGACATTCAACATCCTGGTCAACACCATGATGGGATGCCAGCAAGGCAGCGGGTGCACCGAGCCGTACGTATACAACGGCAAGACATACTACGTCAATGCAGGCGTCGTGGCCGGGTTTGACAACACCCTCAAGACCTGCGAAGAAAAAGGCGTGGTGGTCGCCGCCATCATCCTCGTGCACCCCAACGGCGGCGAACAGGACTACGCCTCCTCGATGGCGCACCCCGAATACAGCGGCAAGGCGCCCTACGCCATGCCCGACATGGGCAGCATCCACGGCGTCGAGGCATACGCCGCCACCATCGACTACCTGGCCAACCGCTACTCGCAGACAGGCAACGGACGCATCCACCACTGGATACTGCACAACGAAGTCGACCAAAACCTGTCGTGGACCGATATGGGCGCCGACCAGCCCCTGCTCCGCTACGTGGACACCTACGAGAAATCCATGCGCCTGGTATCCAACATCGTGCGCCAGTACGACCCCAACGCATACGTGCTGGCCTCGTTCACCTCGAGCTGGAACAAGTCGCACAGCTCCGACGGCTATTCCTCCAAGAGTATGCTGGATAACATCGTAGCCTACAGCAACGCCGAAGGCGACTACCGCTGGGGCGTGGCCGCACATCCCTATCCGCAAAACTTCTTCAAGCCAAAATTCTGGGAAGCGGACACCGAAGCAACCTATTCGGAGAACTCCGGGTACAGCACCTTCAAAAATATTGAAGTGATTTCCAACTGGATGCTACGCCGCGAGCACTACTACAACGGCGAAGAAAAACGCATACTATTCTTCTCGGAAAACGGCGTCAATTCGCTGGACAACAGCACCTACAACCTCAAAGTACAAGCCGCCGGCGCAGCCTGGGCCTGGAAAAAGACGATGCAAAACGCCGGCGTGGACGCCATCATGTGGCACAACTGGTGGGACAACCCCGCCGAGGGCCTATGCCTGGGCCTGCGCACCAAAGACCACGTGGCCAAGCCTTCCTGGTACGTCTGGCAGGCCGCCGGAACAGACAAAGAATCCTCAGTCTTCGACCAATACCTTTCCATCATAGGCATAAGCAACTGGGGACAGATACATCACGGCGTCAGCACCTCCGGCAGCGAAAATACGCGTCTCGAGCTTGACCAATCCTCGAAGTCTGATATGACCATCACCTATGACGGCACCTATCAGTATTATACGCTCAAGACCACCGGTGGCGACCCGCAGGTAAGCACACAGGCGATGTCCGCCGCCAAGTCCGACAACTCCAACACATTGGTATTTGAATACCAGTCAGCAAACGACATCCCCGACTTCCAAGTATTTATCTCACCGCTGGCTTACGAAGAACGCTCCGTCATAGTGCCCCTGAGCGCCTCCACCGACTGGAAACGCGTATACATCAATCTCGCACCCCTCGCCAAACAATACGGCTGGGGCGGCGCCGGCAGCAAACTGCGCTTCGACCCCGGCAGCGTCTCGGGACGCACCATGAAGATACGCCACATTTGCGTCAACAGCGGCGAAAAGTCGCTGATAGCCAATCTGTCGACAATTTCGGACGGCGCCAACCAATGCACCGTCAAAAAAGATGCCAACACCGGCAGTGCGACCATCGTCACCGCCGCCGGCGGCGACCCGTTCTTCTACTCGTCCAAGCTCGCGGCCAATCTGTTGCCCAAGGCCACGAAGCTTATGTTCGAATATCAAGCATCAACCTCCGTGCAGGACGCCAAGATATACTTCGTAGACTACGCCGGCGAGACACGCTCCATCAGCCTGGGCAACCTGAATGCCTCCACCAAATGGACACAGAAGACCGTGGACATCGCCGAGCTGTGCCGAATACACGGCTGGGGCTTCGAAGGCGACTATATGCGCTTCGATCCCGGCACGAAATCCGGACTGACATTCAAGATACGCAACATCTGCATCAACACCGGCGAATACACCTCCACGCTCAACCTCCAGCTGGACAACTACAATTCACACGACAACTCACTGTCTCGCGATGCCGAATGCAACCCTTCGGAAAGTGACATCCTATACGGCCAAAACCTGGCATACTCAAGCTGGACAATCAACACCACCGGCAGCGACCCGTACATTGTATCCAATCCTTTGGACAAAAACCTCAATGCCAATGCCACCAAGTTGTACTTTGAATACAAAGCCTCGGCAGACATCACGCCTCTTGTCGCTTACTTTATGTACCCCGAAACCGATACACGTTCCACAACTTATAACGACAAAATGCCGGCCACTTCGGAATGGACACCGGTAATCCTTGACATCTCACAGAAACGCAAAGAATACGGATGGGGATACGCCGGCGACCGTCTGCGCCTCACCCTGGGCAAGAAAGTCGGTGTCACCGTCAACCTTCGTCGCCTCGCCATCTACGATGGCACAAGCAATACCGTGGACGTCAACGATATCGCCACGCCCACAGACTTCAGCGTACGCGGCGTACGCGGCGGAGCCATCATCACAAGCAGCACTCCGCGCACATTCACCATCTACAACATTGCCGGCGTAATCGTCAACCGGCTTGATGTCGAAGGCGAAACACTCGTATCCCTCGACCCGGGAGTATACATCATCAACGGCGTAAAAGTCGTAGTATACTAACGCTTGACATACACCTAATACGCATAAGGCGGAAGTCGGTCAACCAAGCCGGCCTCCGCCTTTTTGCGTATATCGAAACAGATACTGCACCTAAACCGCAAATTGCGAAAAAAATGCTAACTTTGTCAAAACAAACGCCAAAACAAATCTCGATGAATAAAGCAACACCCACCATCTTCATTTCTATTTGCCTATCCCTCGTGGGCGCCATATCGGCCCGAGCTCAGCAGACGCCGACACCCGGCACCGATGCCGCATTATACTATGACAACGCCGTCAAAGGCAATGTCGAAGTCCAATTCAACCTCGCAATATGCTATTACGAAGGCACCGGGGTCGACAAAAACTACACCGAAGCCTACGCATGGATGCTCAAAGCGGCTCAGCAAGGCTACGCTCGCGCTCAGCAAAATATCGGAGCATTTCTTCAAAAGGGCATAGGCTGCACCCAAGATTATGCCGAATCAGCCAAGTGGTATCGTCTGGCCGCCGAACAGGGCAACGCCATAGCTCAATATGACCTCGGAATGTATTTCTATCAAGGTCGCGGAGTGGCCAAAGACGATAAGGAAGCCTACGCGTGGATGCTCAAAGCGGCGCAACAGGGGCACGCTCGCGCACAATGCAACCTCGGAGCGTTTCTCGGCAAAGGCATCGGCTGCACCCAAGACGATGTCGAAGCCGCCAAGTGGTACCGCCTCGCCGCCGAGCAAGGCAACGCCTACGCCCAACAGAATTTGGCATTCTTCTACCACAGCGGGAAAGGCGTTACTCGCGATTATGCCGAAGCAGCGCGGTTATACCGCCTCGCGGCCGAGCAGGGACTGGTCAACTCACAGTATAACACCGCCATAAACTATCTGAACGGCCACGGCGTCACCGAAGATCACGCCGAAGCGGCACGATGGTTCCGCCTGGCTGCCGAGCAAGGAGGCCTCGACTCGCAATACCTCCTTGCCGAGCTGTACGAGAATGGCGACGGCGTCACCCGAGACCTTGACGAAGCCGCCAAGTGGTATCGACTGGCCGCCGAGCAGGGCGATACAGATGCCAAAGCCGCATTGAAGCGCTTAGGCCGCTAAACATGCGCTTTCGGTGGCCGAAAGATCCGCGACAAGCCACATACGACAAACAACACCTCAAAAAAATGATTGAATATATCGAAGGACGCATAGACAGCCTGCAACCTGCGGCCGCAGTGATAGACACCGGCGGCATCGGATACCTGGTCAACATCTCACTCAACACCTACGAAGCCTTGCAGGGACGCGAGCGAGCCCGCGTATTGGTACACGAAAGCATACGCGAAGACGCCTGGGTTCTCTACGGCTTTGCCGACGAGCGCGAGCGCGCATTATTCCGCCTGCTCATAGGCGTCAGCGGCGTGGGCGCCGGCACGGCACGCGTGGTGCTTTCGTCTTACGACACAGCACGACTCGAGGCTATCATCGCCGGCGGCGATGCCAAGCAGCTGAAATCAGTCAAAGGCATAGGCGCAAAAACAGCCGAACGCATCATTGTAGACCTGCGTGACAAAATAAAACCGGGCGAACTTACGTTAATACAACAGACCGCTGCGCACTCCGCCGATTACGACGAAGCCCTCGGAGCTCTGGTTATGCTCGGCTTTGCCCGCGCCCAAAGCCAGAAAGCCCTCGACCGCCTGTACGATGCCGACCCGACACTGAAAGTCGAAGCCGCCATCAAACAAGCACTCAAGCTGCTGTAACGTCCACGAGGGCGCGGCGCAAATATTGTTGTAATTGAAGCACATAGACCGCATAATATCGCCGATACGACACATCGGGGCATTGTATGGCGGGCGGCGGAGATGGTATGCCATAGCCGTTGCCACCATTGTTGTGTGCGCCTTGGCGCTGCTGCCGGCTATGGCTCAAACGCCGGGCAACACGTCCGCGCAACTGACGCCGCCTCCGACATTCCGTGCCACAGACCCCAAGGCCGCCAAGGACACCTCATCCATGCCCTTTGCGACACGCTCCGTAATTCCGCACAGCTACGAAGACCTTATCGCCGACGAGCAGGCCTATGACCTTACGACTCCCTCCAACATCAAGACCGAAGCCGAGTACGACCCCGAAACACGCTGTTACATAGTGCGCACCAAGCTGGGCAACACCGAAATCACCACGCCGTTTATGCTCAGTGAAGCCCAGTACAACGACTGGCAACTGCGCCGCTCGATGCAGCAGTACTACAAACAGCGCAACCTCGAGCAAGTCACCGAGAAGGAGAAGAAGCCCTTCAACATCTTCGACATGAACTTTGCCCTCGGCCCCCTCGAAAAAATCTTCGGACCCGGCGGCGTGCAACTGCGCACCCAAGGCTCGGTACAGATTTCCATGGGCATCAAGTCCAATAAGACCGACAACCCCTCGCTGTCGCTGCAAAGTCGCCGCAAGACATACTTCGACTTCGACCAAAAAATTCAGGCCACCATCAACGCCGGCGTCGGCGACCGCCTGAAATTCAATATGACCTATAACACCGATGCAACCTTTGACTTCGACAGCAAGAACATCAAGCTGGCATACGAAGGCAAGGAAGACGACATCGTCAAGAGCATCGAAGCCGGCAACGTGTCCATGACCACCGGATCCTCGCTGATACGAGGCTCCACAGCCCTGTTCGGTATCAAGACCAAGCTCCAATTCGGGCGTCTGACCGCCACGGCGCTTGTCTCGCAACAGAATTCGGAAAGCAAGAGCGTCAATACACGCGGCGGCAGCCAGGCCACATCCTTCACCATCAACGCCGACGAGTACGACCAAAACCGCCACTACTTCCTCGGACACTTCTTCCGCGACAACTACGACACCTGGGCCTCCAAGCTGCCGTTGGTATCCTCGGGCGTCAACATCACTCGCATCGAAGTATGGGTCACCAATAAGGGTAACCGCTACGAGCAGTCGCGCAACATCGTGTCGTTCATGGACTTGGGCGAAGAAAAGCGCATAGCCTCCGGCCATTGGACGCCCAACCCGGCATATCCCAACCCCAGCAACAACTCCAACGACCTGCTGCGCACCATCAAAGACCAATACCCCGATGCCCGAGACATCTCGCAAGTGACGCAGGTGCTGGCGCCGCTGCAAGCCTACGACATAGAAGGCGGCAAGGACTACGAAAAAATCGAGAGCGCACGCCTGCTCTCCTCCAACGAGTACACCCTCAACTCCAGCCTGGGCTACATATCCATCAAGAGCGCACTCAACGCCGACGAAGTACTCGCCGTGGCCTACGAATACACCTATCACGGACAAGTATATCAGGTGGGCGAATTCAGCGGCGACATCACCGAGACAGACAAAGCACTGTACGTCAAGATGCTCAAAGGCACTACCGTCAATCCGCGCCTGCCCATGTGGGACCTGATGATGAAGAACGTCTACAACCTCGGCGGATACCAAATCCAAAAAGAGAAATTCAAGTTCAACATCAAGTACCTGAGCGACACCACAGGCACCAAAATCAACTATCTGCCCATACCCGGGCTCAACGACAAATCGCTGCTGCAAGTCATGAACCTCGACCGCCTGGACTCGCAGCAAGACAGCAACCCCGACGGCTTCTTTGACTTTGTAGAGGGCTACACCATACTCTCGGCCACCGGTAAGGTCATATTCCCCGTAGTCGAGCCCTTCGGCAGCCACCTCGAATCGGTCATCACCGACCCGGTGCAGCGCGAACACTACTGCTATCCCCAACTATACGATTCCACCCTGGTTGTAGCCCGCCAATTTGCGGACAAAAACAAGTTTATCATGGACGGCGAATACCAAGCCTCCTCCGGGTCGCAGATACGACTCAACGCCATGAACGTCCCACGAGGCAGCGTTGTGGTCACCGCCGGCGGCGTCACCCTCACCGAAAACGCTGACTATACCGTCGACTACGCCATGGGCATAGTCACCATCACCAACCAGTCCATCATCGACTCGGGACAAAGCATCAGCGTCAGCCTCGAAAACCAGTCACTATTCTCGACCCAACGCAAAACATTACTCGGCCTCGACCTGCAATACGAGTTCAGCAAGGATTTCAATATAGGAGCCACCGTCATGCATTTCGGAGAGAAATCGCTCACCGAAAAAGTCAATATCGGCGACGAGGTGGTCAACAACACCATGCTCGGCTTCAACCTCAGCTACAACAAGGAGTTTATGTGGCTTACCAATCTGCTCAACAAGATACCCACCGTCAACGCCACAGCCCCCTCGCGTCTAAGCCTCTCCGCCGAATATGCACGCATCATCCCCCACAGCCAGAAGTCAGGCTCGAACAAGGGGTCATCGTACGTGGACGACTTCGAGAGTTCGCAGACCGGTATAGACCTGCGCAGCCCCTACTCGTGGTTCCTGGCCTCCACGCCCTACGACCCGTCATCCGATGCCCTGTTCCCCGAGGCGGCACTAAGCAACGATGTCAGCTACGGCAAAAACCGCGCATTGCTCAACTGGTACTACATTGACCGACTGTTCACTCAGCGCAACTCTTCGCTCATTCCCGGTTATCTCAAGAGTGATGTAGCCCAACTCTCCAACCCCTATGTGCGCGAAGTCACCACGCGCGAAATCTTTCCCGGCCGACAGCTGCAATACGGCGAGAGTAATTCCATACAGACGCTCAACCTCTCATTCTACCCCTCGGAACGCGGCCCGTACAACGTCGATGCCGACAACGTCGATGCCGACGGCAACCTGCTCAACCCCGAAAAACGCTGGGGCGGCATCATGCGCCGTATGGACAATACCAACTTCGAGCAGTCCAACATCGCATACATCCAATTCTGGATGCTCAATCCCTTCCTCGACCCGGACAACCCCAATTACGACGGCGGCGACCTTTACTTCAACTTCGGCGAAGTCTCCGAGGACATCCTCAAAGACGGCCTCAAAAGCTACGAAAACGGCGTCCCCGCCGACGGCAACAACCAATACATGGCCGAAACCGTATGGGGTCGCGTATCGCGCCAAAACTCGTTGACCTACGCCTTTGACACCTCCAACGACGCACGCCGCCGCCAGGATGTCGGCCTCGACGGACTGTCCAACGAAGACGAGTACACCTTCGGCACCTACAGCGACTACATCCAACGGCTGCGCACACGCATCAGCGCCGCCACTGCCGACGCCATGACCGAGGACAAATTTTCGCCCCTGAACGACCCCGCGGGCGACAACTACCACTTCTACCTCGGCGACGACTACGACCAACAACGACTGGGCGTACTCGAACGATACAAGCGCTACAACGGCGTCGAAGGCAACTCCCTGTCGCCCGAGGATGCCGATGACCCGCGCTACCAGTCATCACGTTCGGTCCCCGACGTCGAGGACATCAACCAAGACAATACGCTCAACGAGTACGAACGTTACTTCCAGTATCGCGTATCCATACGTCCGCAAGACCTTGTCGTGGGTCAAAACTACATCACCGACAAGCAGACATCCATGGTGCGCGGCCGCGACGGCAAAGACTACGAAACCGAGTGGTATCAGTTCAAGATACCCTTGGCCGACTACGAAAAAGTCGTGGGCAGCATCACCGACTTCTCCACCATACGCTTTGCCCGTATCTTTATGACCGGGTTCAAACGCCCCACCCACCTGCGTTTCGCCACCCTGGAGCTGGTACGCGGCGAGTGGCGCGGCTACAACTTCAACCTCAATAAGCGCGGCGATGCGCCCGCCCAAGGTCAGCTGGACATCTCCGTAGTCAACATCGAAGAAAACGCCTCGCGCGAACCCGTCAACTACGTTCTGCCTCCCGGTGTGACACGTATCGTCGACCCCGGACAAAGCCAGATAACGCAGCTCAACGAGCAAGCCATGATGCTTAAAGTCACCGACCTCGATGCCGGAGACGCCCGCGGAGTATACCGCAACACCATGCTCGACCTGCGCAACTATCGCCGCTTGCAAATGTGGACACACGCCGAAGCACTCATCAACAACGCCACACAACTGCAAAGCGGTCAACTGTCCGTATTCCTGCGCCTGGGCACTGACGTCAAGAACAACTACTACGAGTACGAAATACCGTTGCAACTGACCCCCCACGGCCACTACAACAACGACTCGCCCTCCGACCGACAAATCGTATGGCCGCGCGACAACTACCTCGATTTTAACCTCCAGGCTCTCGTAGACCTCAAGAAAGCACGCAACGCCGCCAAACGCGCCGAAGAAGAAGGCGTAGGATACAACACCCTGTACTACGGACGCGACCCCGACAACGAGCGCAACCGTATGGCCGTACTCGGCAATCCCTCGCTGTCCGACGTACGCGTCATGCTCATAGGCGTGCGCAACAACAGCTCCACCACTAAAGACGGAATTATCTGGGTCAACGAACTAAAAGTCACCGACTTCAACGAAGAAGGCGGATGGGCAGGCCAGGCCAAGGCCACCCTCAACATCAGCGATATAGCCACCGTCAACGTGGGTACGCACATCGAAACCGCCGGCTTCGGCGCCGTAGACCAAAGCCTCAACGAACGACGCCTCGACGACTATCACCAGTACAATGTAGCCGTGCAGGCCGAATTGGGACGCTTTCTCCCCGAATCGGTGAAACTGCGCGCCCCCATATACTACTCCTACTCCACCGAGAAAACCTCGCCCAAATACAATCCCCTGGACCAGGATGTCCTGCTAAAAGACGCGCTCAACGCCGCCGGCTCCAAGGCCGAACGCGACAGCATCAACGGCTATGCCGAACAACGCACTACGGTACGCAACTTCTCCATATCCGGGCTGAAATTCGATATCCAAAGCAAGAACCCCATGCCTTGGGACCCGGCCAACTTTACCATCAACTTCAGTTTCAATAAGCAGACCAAAGTCGACCCGACCACCGAGTACGAGTACACCAACGACTACCGCGGCTCGTTCCAGTACTCCTACTCACCCTTTGTCAAGGCTCTCAAGCCCTTCTCGTGGATCAAATCCAAGAACAAGAACCTCAAATTCCTCAAGGATTACGAAATACAGTGGCTGCCCAACAACATCACCTTCCTGACCAATATGAGCCGCTACTACTACGAGCAGCAGACGCGCTCGGAGACGGACGTGATGTTCCAGATGCCCGTATCCGTATCCAAAAACTTTATGTGGGACCGTCAGCTCAACGTCACGTGGAATATCGTCAAGTCGCTGTCGCTGTCCTTCAGCTCGAATACGGCCGCGCGTATCGAAGAACCCGTGGGCGCCGTCAACCGCAAGCTCTTCCCCGATGCTTATCGCGAATGGAAGCACGAGGTCTGGACCAATATCCTGTCCATGGGTACCCCGTGGAACTACAACCAAACCTTCAACGCCACCTACAAGGCGCCCTTCTCACGCATCCCGTCCATAGACTTCCTCACCGCCTCCGGCTCGTACAACGCCACCTACCGCTGGGACCGCGGCGCCACCGTCGACGACGTACGCCTGGGCAACAGCATTTCCAACCAAGCGACATGGTCCGCCGACGGACGCATCAACTTCGAAGGTCTGTGGAACAAGATACCCTTTATCAAGGACGTAAACAAGCGTTTTGCCAATACCCGCCGCAACAACGCCGACACGCGCCGCAAGCCCCGCAAATTCGAGCGCACCTACAAGCTGCAAGCCGACACCTCGCTCACCATCAAGCACAATCTGCGTTGCGCCAAGGTCAAAGTCGTAGCCACGCTCACCGACGGCACGCCCTTCCCCGTAAAGACGCAAATCAAGGACAACAATACCCTGGTGGTGCTTACGCGCGGCACACAGGACGTCAAGTTCACCATCGAGGAGATTATGAAAGACGAGAAATCGCTGTGGCGCAACATCGGCGAGTATGCCACACGTTTGGTGATTTCGCCACGAAGCTTCTCGGTACGCTATCGCAACACCCATACGATGAATATTCCGTTGTTCAATCCCGACATCGGAAACGTCTTCGGACAAAGCAATTCCTACGGTCCTATGGCTCCGGGTCTGGACTTCGCCTTCGGATTTGCAGGCGATGACTACCTCGACAAGGCTCTCAACCGCGGGTGGCTGGTCACCGACGACGGTCAAACCTCGCCGGCCGTGATGGCGCATACCAACGAGTTGAACCTCGAATTGAACCTCGAACCGGTCAAAGGACTACGCATACAGCTAACCGCCAACCGCACGGACAACCGTACCACTCAGGTACAATTTATGTACGCCGATATGCCCACCACCTATGCCGGATCGTATACCAAGACACACTGTGCCATCTCCACGGCCCTGCGCAGCGCAAGTGCCGACAACGGATACGCCAGCGAAGCCTTCTCATCATTCCTGTCCAACATCCCGGTGGTGCGCGAGCGCATCGAGGGACAATACGCCGGAGTGACCTACCCCAACGCCGGATTTATCAAAGGCACTCCGCAAGCCGGAGCACCCTTCGACCCCAACGTCGGCGGCGTCAGCGCCACATCCTCGGACGTACTCGTCCCGGCATTCGTGGCCGCTTACACCGGCACCGATGCGCGTCACACCTGGCTTGACCCGTTCCCCTCATTCAGTTCGGTACTGCCCAACTGGCGCGTAACCTACGACGGCCTTATCAACCTGGGCAATATGCGCAACATCTTCAAGACCTTCACCGTCAGCCACGTCTACCAATGCACCTACAGCGTCGGCAACTACTCCTCGTACCTCAACTGGGTAGCCGCCGGTGGCGAAAATATGGGCTTCACTCTTGACGAACTCACCGGAATGCCCGTACCATCCTCGCCTTACAATATCTCCTCGGTGGCCATCACCGAGAAATTTGCACCGCTGATAGGCTTCAACGCCACGCTCAAAAACGACCTGCAATTCTCCGCCGAGTACCGCGACAGCCGTACGCTGACACTCAATACCTCTGCCGGACAAGTTGTCGAAGCATCCACACGCGGCCTCAAAATCGGCGCCGGATACAAGATTGTCAACTTCAACTCCTTCCTCAAAATCAAAGGAAGCCAGCACGGCGTCTCCAACGACTTGACACTCAATGCCGACTTCAGTATCGACAACAATCAAGCCCTCATACGACGTATCGACAACGGCACCGCCCAACCCACCAACGGCGCCAAGTCCTTCAGTATCAATTTCACCGCCTCGTACGTTATGTCCAAGCGCCTGACGCTCTCGGCATACTTTGACCACCGCGTCAATACCCCGCTGGTGACCACCTCCTCCTACCCCACCACCAACACCTCTTACGGCATCTCGCTCAACCTCTCGCTGGCACGCTGACGCCGCCGCAAACGGCATTGCAAACCAACGTCATAAAAAACTTTTGGCGAGAATTGTTTGTTAAAGAAAATATTAGTTGTAACTTTGCACCATAATACGGGGCACAAATGGCTAAGCCCCACCTCGCACCTCCCTCCACCCATATCCTAAAATCGCTACACAACAGCATCCCACGCCACAGCGATGGCCAATTGTCTATGGTTCGTCGCACGTCTACGGACGCACGCCGAGGCTTCGGCTATATACCCGGTCACGGCGCACATATACAAAGCAAGGGATGACGGTCTGATTAAGACACCGAAGATACTATAATTTCCACACGAACAACTTTTTTACGAGGAAGTAGACAGCGGCGCACAGCATCCGCATCACGCGGCACACGCGCCCGGCGACACACCGATACGGCGACAATGACGCCTCCAAACGCCCTCATGACTTCCATCCTCAACACATAATATATGTACAATATTACAGATCTTGAGAACATGCCGGACGCCGAACTGCGTAAGGCAGCCGAAGACCTTGGCATTAAAAAAATCAACCTCGAGCAGCGCCAGGAATTGGTGTACAACATCTTGGATCAGCAGGCCATAAACAAGGCCGCCGAAGATGCTCAGAAGCCCGTAAAGCCACGCCGCGGACGCCGCCCCAATGCCGAAAAGGCAGCCGAGGCTGCGGCTCAGACTGACGAAAAACCCGCGCCCAAGAAACGCGGACGCAAAAAGAAATCCGAGATAGCAGCTGCGCAAGCCGCCGAAGCTGCCGCCGAGACCGCGGCTCAATCCGTGGCTCAACCTACGAAGCAACAGCTTGTCATGGAGATGCCTGCGGCCACCGAAGCCACAGCAGCGGACGCCGCACAAGTCGACGAAAAGCCCACGCCCAAGAAACGCGGACGCAAGAAAAAGTCCGAGATAGCAGCAGCACAAGCCGCCGAAGCAGCCGCCGCTGCAGCCGAAACGCCGGCCCAACCCGAAGCACAAGCGCCCGAGCAGCCTGCGCCCGAGGCCACGCCCGAAGCGGCACAACACGCCACAGACGACACCGCCGCGGCTCAGCCCTCCGAAGCAGCGCCAAATGCCGAACAGCAAAATGACACCGACAACGCACAGCAAGGAAAGACGGACGGCTCCTTTGCTACATTCTTCCCGCAATTCGGCGGCGGACGTACCTTCACTCCGCGGTCGCAGCGCGAACGCGAAGCCGACGAACAGCGCCGCCGGCAGATGCAGCAACAGCAGATGCAGCAACAGGCACAGCAGTTCTACAACCGCCCCGTATTGACGCCCGAGCAAAGCGCCGCCAACCCCATCACCGTCGGCGACCCGCAGCCCAACACCCAAGTACAGCCGGCGCCTCCCGGACAGGGCAAGAAAAACAAGAAAAACCGCAACAAGAACAACGCCAATATGGGATTTGTCGACAGTCGCTTCGACTTCACCGACATCATCGAAACATGCGGCGTTCTCGAGATAGAAAGTCAGGGCTACGGATACCTCCGCTCGGCGGATTACAACTACATGCCCTCGCCCGATGACATCTACCTGACACAACAGCAAATCAAGCAATACGCGCTCAAAACCGGTGATGTGGTCGAATGTACCATACGTCCGCCGCGCGAAAACGAGAAGTACTTTCCCCTGAGCCAAGTGCTGCGTGTCAACGGCCGCACACCGCGCTTCATCCGCGACCGCATAGCCTTCGAGCACCTCACACCGCTGTTCCCCAACGAAAAATTCGATCTCACCTCCGGCAAGACCTGCAACCTGTCGACACGAGTCGTCGATATGTTCGCCCCCATCGGCAAGGGTCAACGCGGCCTTATCGTGGCGCCGCCCAAGACCGGTAAAACCATACTTCTCAAGGACATCGCCAACGCCATAGCCGAAAACCACCCGGAGACATACATTATGATTCTCCTGATCGACGAACGACCCGAGGAAGTCACCGATATGCGCCGGACCGTGCGTGCCGAGGTCATTGCCTCGACATTTGACGAGCCCGCCGACCGCCATGTACGCATCGCCGGCATCGTCCTCGAAAAAGCCAAGCGCATGGTCGAGTGCGGCCACGATGTAGTCATCCTGCTGGATTCAATCACCCGTCTGGCCCGCGCATACAACACCTGCGCCCCCGGCTCGGGCAAGATTCTCAGCGGCGGTGTGGACGCCAACGCCTTGCAGAAGCCCAAACGATTCTTCGGCGCTGCCCGTAACATCGAAAACGGCGGCTCGCTCACCATCATTGCCACAGCCCTCACCGAGACATCTTCCAAGATGGACGAAGTCATCTTCGAGGAATTCAAGGGAACCGGCAATATGGAACTCCAACTGGACCGCAAGCTCTCCAACAAGCGCATATTCCCGGCCGTAGACATCATCGCTTCGTCCACACGCCGCGACGACCTGCTGATACGCGCCGAGAACCTCAACCGAATGTGGATTTTGCGCAACTTCCTCAGCGACCGCAACAGCATCGAAGCCATGGAGTTCATCAAGGAACGCATGGAACGCACACGCGACAACGACGAGCTGCTGCGCATCATGAATCAGTAATGACTGCCGCCGCGTGCCTTGCGCCTCAGCGGCGGCCCAATTATAAGACACAATGAAATACGCAATCTTCCCTCCCGAAGAGATACTGCAGACTACCGTAACACTGCCGTTGAGCAAGAGCGAAAGCGCACGCCGACTTGTCATAGATGCCGTCGGCGGATATGCCACGGCTGCCGAAGACGTTGCCGACTGCGACGACACTCGGGCGCTGATGCAAGCTTTGAAGATGCGCACGGGACACGCCGATATAGGCGCCGCCGGCACGGCCATGCGTTTTGCCACAGCATTTTTTGCCGCCACCGAGGGTACGGATATAGTCATCGACGGCATCGAACGTATGCGCCACCGCCCCATAGCGCCGCTGGTAGAAGCCCTGCGCAGTCTCGGCGCCGACATCGAATACACTGATGCGGACGGCGACCCGTCCAAGGGTACGGAAGGATATGCACCGCTACATATACGCGGGCGGCAGCTCGAAGGAGGCACGGTGAGCATCGATGCCACTGTCAGCTCGCAATTTATCAGCGCCCTGGCACTGGTTGCTCCACTGATGCGTCAACCGTTGCGCATCGTCCTCGAAGGCGACGTCACCTCGGCTCCATACCTGCGTATGACCCTGGAGATGCTGCGCCTGCGCGGCATAGATGCAGCCCTCGAAGGCAACGATGTCTGCATACAAGGCAACGCCGCCGACATCAAGGAGGCTTCCGCACCGGTGGGCCGCGATTGGAGCGCCGCATCATATTGGTACGCCATCGCCGCCCTCTCGTCCGGATGGGTCACCCTCCCCGGGCTGCAACTCGGATACCGATTGCAGGGCGACAGCGTTGCCGCCGAAATTTTCGAGCGCTTGGGCGTAATCTCGGAGCAAGACCCGGAGGATGAAGACTCGGGCGAACGCATCTCCGGCGTGGGCCTGTCGGCCTCGCCAGAAGTTTACAGCCGCCTGGATCTTGATATGTCTGCCACTCCCGACCTCGTCCCGGCTTTGGCCGTGGCCGCCACCATGCTCGGTGTCCCCTTCCAGTTCCACGGAGTGCACACACTGCGCGACAAGGAGACCGACCGTCTGGAAGCACTGTCAGCCGAGGCCCTGAAAATCGGCGCTATCTACGAAATCGACGGTGACGACTCGATAGGCTGGGAAGGACGCCGCGTACCCATACGCACCCTACCCGTAATCGAGACCTACGGCGACCACCGCATGGCCATGGCTTTTGCTCCCGCAGCGCTGTATCTTCCCGGGCTGGTGATAGACTCCCCGGAAGTGGTGACCAAATCCTATTCGGGATTTTGGGACGACCTGCGCAACGCCGGATTTACCATCACCGAGGTGGATGAGGCGGCCGTCAATGCCACCGTACCCTCCGAGGATGAAAACCCCGTCGAAGAACAAATGTCCGAGAAACAAGATCCCGGACTGGCTTCCAACATCTTCCCAACATAATTACGTCCTCTCATGACCGCCATCCTTATTCTGGCAGGCATCATAGTCGTCTTAGGCCTTGCCGCCTACATCCTCCAGCGTCACTTTCACGGAGACTCGAAAAACTCGGAAACCGTAGAGAAAACAGAGGCCGTAGAAAGCTCCGATGGCTCGAAATGCTGCGGTTTGCATGCCGTATGCGAAAAGCTCGCCGACACAGACGGCGACATCGTCTATTTCGATGACGAGGAGCTGGATGCCATGGCCGGCACAGATGCTGCGGCATATACGCCACAACAGGTCGAGCAATTCCGCGAAGTACTCACCACCTTAGCCGACGGCGAAGCCCCGGAATGGTTGCGCAGCCTGCGCCGACGCAACATTGCCCTGCCCGAAGCCTTACGCGACGAGGCTATGATGCTCGTCGAAGATGCGGCACTCGACAACGCTGTCCGGCGACAAAAGACTTAAAATACATGTTTTCCGAACTGCTGACATATCCGTTTTTCAAACTGGCACTAATAGGCGTGGCCATCATTTCCGTGGCTGCCGCCATCATCGGGTCGTATATCATCACCCGGCGCATGGTGGCTATTTGCGGCGGCGTCACCCATGCCTGTTTCGGCGGACTTGGCCTGGGGTACTATTTGGGCATCAGCCCCGTGCTTATGGCCGGCGTCTTTGCCGTGGGGTCGTCGCTGTGCGTCGACTGGCTATCGGCACGGCTGCGCGTGCGCCAAGACAGCGCCATAGCCGTCATCTGGGCTCTGGGTATGGCCATAGGCGTACTCTTTGTATTCCTATCGCCGGGATATGTGCCCGAACTCAACAGCTTCCTCTTCGGTAATATCCTCACCATCAACACCACGGACATCACGTCCTTTGCCATATACACCGCCGTGCTCATCGCATTTGTGTCGTGGCAATGGCGGCGCATCATTGTCTGTGCCTTCGACCCCGACTTTGCACGCGTGGCCGGGCTGCCTGTGCGCTTCGTCACTACAGCTATGACCGTGCTGGTGGCCGTATGTATTGTACTGACAATACGTCTTGTAGGCGTAATGCTGCTGATGTCCATGCTTTCACTGCCGATGATGGTGGCCGAGATTTTCTGCCACCGCATGGGGCCGCTGATGGTGGCCAGCGCCATAGTGTCTCTGCTGACATGCCTGGGCGGACTCTTTATCAGCTCAATGATGGACATACCTTGTTCGGCAGTCATAGTCATACTTATGGCCGCCATATTTATTTTGGCCAAAACCGCCACAACTTTTATTGCACTTATTAATAACACACGTACTTCGTCATGAAAATCTGTGACAACATTCTCGAGACCATCGGTTCGACACCGATGGTACGCATCCACGCCCTCAATCCCAATCCCCGTGTCAACATCCTGGCCAAGGTAGAGGGCTTCAATCCCACCGGAAGCATCAAGGACCGCATAGCCCTGAATATGATAGAGCAGGCCGAAAGCGAGGGCCGCCTACACCCCGGGCAAACCATCATAGAACCTACCAGCGGCAACACCGGCATAGGTCTCGCCGTCGTGGGCATCATCAAAGGCTATCACGTAGTCATCGTCATGAGTGCCGGCGTCAGCATCGAGCGCCGACGCATGATACGTTCTTACGGCGCCGAAGTCATACTCACCCCCGCCCAAGACGGTACCGACGGAGCCATACGACTGGCCCGCAAAATGGTAGCCGAGCAACCGGAAAAATATTTCATGCCCGACCAATTCAGCAATGCAGCCAACTATCAGGCACACTACCGCGTGACAGCCAACGAAATATGGGCTCAGACAGGCGGGCATGTCGACTATCTGGTCAGCGCCATCGGCACTTCGGGCACCATTATGGGTATAGGGCGCTACCTGAAGGCTCTCAACCCCAAAGTACAGATTGTGTGCGCCCAACCCGTACGCAACCACTATATTCAGGGTCTCAAGAATCTTGAAGAGGCCATAGTCCCGGCCATTTACGACCCCAAGCGCATCGACCGACAGGAAATGATCGAGTCGGAAGAGGCTATTGATATGGCTCGCCAAATCATTGCGCACGAGGGCATCTTTGCCGGCATGTCCAGCGGCGCGGCCATGATTGCCGCTCGCCGTACAGCCTTGGACGCCCCTGACGGCAGCAATATCGTGGTCATCTTCCCCGACCGCGCCGAGAAATACTTGTCTACCGTTATGTTTGAGCCTTTCGCAGACAAATAAACACCTGACGCAGACCATAATGAACCCACTCCGCGCATTCCTTGCAGTCTCGGCCGCATTTATCGGCACCTTCGCGGCACTTGCCGACGCCGAAATCACGTGGATAGGCGGCACCGAATATGACTTCGGCGCTTTTGCCGAAAGCCCGGAGCCTACCAAGTGCGTATTCCGTTATGTCAATACCGGCGACGAGGACTTGGTCATCACCGGGGCACGGGCTTCGTGCGGATGCACCACGCCGCGATACGACACACGGCCTCTGGCGCCGGGCGACACGGCCTTGATAGCTGTGGCCTACGACTCGCAGGGACGCCCGGGACGCTTCTCCAAAGCGGTGTTTATCAACACCAATACTAAACCGGTGCGCTCGGTGCTCATCATCAAAGGTGTTGTAGTAGGTGCGCCGCAGACCATTGCACGCCGCTTTCCCGTGGACTTCGGTCCGTTGAAAATGGCTCATTCCTCGGTGATACTGGGACAGATTATGCGCCGCCACGTCAAGAGTGTCTTTGCCGACGGATACAACGGCAGCACCGACACCATCTCTCCGGTCGTAGCTTATGCGCCTAAGTGGCTGGAAGTGACACCCACACCGCGTGACGTGCCGCCGGGCGAACGCCTCAGCCTCAGCTTCTACATCAATGGCGACCGAGTGCCGCTATATGGTGCCAATCTCGATTCGGTGGTACTCATCCCCGACAATCGGCATCCCGAAATGCGTTACACGCTCGGGGTCTCGGTGGACGTACACGAGGATTTCTCGAAAATGGAGTCGAGGGCACTGGCACGCGCACCGCAGGCCGCTGTAGACTCGGAATTGATCAATATTGCCTGCGATGGCGACGGATATGCCGTATTACGTCTGTCCAACCGCGGCAAAGGCGACCCGCTGATTGTACGGCGCATATACACACAATCATCAGCACTGGAGATTTCCGCGCCCAAGGGCGGAAAAGTCAAGAAGGGGCGTACTGCAGACATTTCCATACGCTTGGTGCGCGAGGCTATGCCTTCGGACGGACAGCCGTTGGATGCTCGTGTATTTGTAATCACCAACGACCCGGTGACGCCGGTCATCACCGTACGCGTCACCGCCGTATGTCCCTAATGCCGACATGAAACGTCCGAGTATACATACAGCCACTGCCGTCATGGCCGCGCTTATAGCGGCGATAGCCGTGGCCGTATGCATACGTATGTATGCGCACTACCCCGCCGGTGACGAGTTGCGCTATTTCTATTGTTTTGACAATGCACAAGGACGCGACTATTTTGCCTTTGCATCCATGCGTCCCGTTGAGGATTGGGGCGACATCGTCCACTCAATGGGCTACCATTATGTCGGGGTCAACGGCCGCGTACTCATACATAGCTTCGAGATGGCTATCTCGGCTATGGCCGGACCCGAATGGTTCTATCCGCTGAATATGGCGGTGCTGGTATTGGCGGTCATCGGCTGCGGACGGTTGTGCGGACGACGGCTGAGGCACAATGCCTTATGGTGGGCCGTGGTGGTGACGCTATGGCTGCACGCCTTCCCCGACCCAAACCGGCTATGGCTATCTATCAATCTCGCGCTCAACTACTTGTGGCCGTCATTAGGAACCATGGCTTTACTTTGGGCCATCTACGGCCGACGCAAAGCGTGGCTGCAATGCACCTTGGCCTTCCTGGTGGGCGCGTCAAACGAGGGATTTGCGCTACCCCTATGCGGCGCATTGTGGTGCGTAGCTCTGTGGGGAAGCGACGACAAGCGTCCGCCGTTGTCTACGATGATCGCCCTGTCGGTCGGATGCCTCGTACTGGTTTGGGCTCCCGGCAATTGGCAGCGCATGGCCGCCAATGATGCCTCGGGCGGAGGACTGCTTACCGGTCTGGAAATGCTGGGACGCCTACCGGCCTTATGGTTCTTTGCAGCTATGGCTGTGGTCACCGCCGTGCGCAACGGTATGCACGGACTGTGGCGTTCGATATGCTCTATGCCGGTGATTTCCACGGCATTGCTGATGTCTCTACTGATGTCGGTGGCCGTACATACCGGCCAGCGGTCGCTCACGCCGGTAGCCCTGTTTGCGGTGATGGCCGGTCTGCGATTGCTCGAACCGATAATTCCGACGCGCAACACTCGAGGTACACTCCTGACTGCCATCGCATTACTGGTTATGGTGACGGCGCATCAGGCTTGGGCCACCGTCGAACACGTGCGCCGTTACGAGCAAATAGGCGATGTCATCGAATGTGCTCGTCAGGCCCAACGCGGCAAGGCGCCGGCACCGACAAAAAACCTTCGCATACATTTCTATTGGAGCGAGCCGCCACGGCTGCTACGCCGATACGTGTACGACCAGCCGCCCACGCGCTTCGGCACCGAATACCAATGGCGCCTCCAAGGTCGCTATTACGCCGGAATTCAGATATATACGTATTAGGCTTTAGGCTTTTGATTTTAGTCGGTAGTCAGTCATGCGTGCACTCGGCAAAACGCGGGACGTTGCGGCCGTCGGGAGTGATAACTCGTTCAAAGAACATGCGCTCGGGCCGCACCCAGCACAATCGATTGCCGTACAACGCCTGATAGACAACCATGCGCTCGAGAGTCTCGCTCGAACGGGCACGACACAGCATCCGGTAGCGATTGCCCTTGTAATGGACAAACGTCCGCGACGGCGCACACGGATACAAGTCGAGGATACGTCGCGCCGCCGGGACGAGCGTCTGCAATACATTGTCCCTGAGCATAGTATGCGGACCATCGTAGTCTATGACCGTCGAATAATATCGTCCGAATTCATCGCGCGTATCGGCAAGAGTGTCCTTCGAGCCATAGAATCCCCAAACACGGTCGCGGTAAAACTCATCGTAACAATCAAACCGGCGAGCCTCCATACGGCGGAATTCATCGACGACAGCCGGTGTAACTTCGTATGACACAGCTCCGTCACGACGTGCCGATTTGTAGGTATGCACACAGAGGCGTCGTGATACATACTCGGACATATGCAGCATCGGGCTGCACAACAACGCCGGACATCCGACCACCTTCACCAATTGCTGCCCCAGAAAAGCGCCGTAGCTGCTGCCCACCACCAAGTCAGGCTGCACACGGTCGCAGACATCAAGCACAATGGACATGGCAGCCTCAGGGCTCACCGGCAAGTCGGGAGCCTCCACTTCGGCCTCAGCGGCCAAGCCCTCGGTCAAAGCCCGGGCCATATCACACGAGCCGCTCCAATTGAGCCCGTGCAAAAAGACTATCTTCTTCACAATACGAATACGACCATACGGGACGCGGCATCAGCGCCACGCCCGCATCAGTCCGAATGATGAGGTTATCAATGCTTTACCGGAATCTTGGCGATACGGCGTTCGTGGCGGCCGCCCTCGAAAGGTGTCGTCAGGAACATATCCACGATAGCCAAAGCATCCGAAGGCTCGATGAAGCGCGCCGGGAGCACCAAGACATTGGCATCATTATGCGCACGTGCCAAACGAGCCAATTCCACCGTCCAGCACAATGCCGCACGTATGCCCTGATGCTTGTTCAGCGTCATATTGATGCCGTTGCCGCTACCGCACATCGCGATGCCGGGGTAGCATTCGCCCGACTCGACAGCCTCGGCGCACGGGTGCGCAAAATCGGCATAGTCGCACGACTCCGACGAATGAGTGCCGAAATCCTTGTAGGCAATACCCTTTGACTCGAGATAGCCCTCGATGATACTTTTCAGTTCGTAACCGGCGTGGTCGCTGGCCATAGCCACGACCTTGCCCTCTTTCAAGATACTGTATTTCTGTTCCATAATTTTCTGTCTGTAAATAGATTATATGATATGTCACTGTGGCACGGCAGGTCGCGAAAAGCACTTTCGCACAACGCCCGAGCCACCGATGACCGTCTCGAAGTGCAAAATAATAAAAAAAATCCGAGATAATCGCTTGCCATATCAAAAAATCTTTCTACCTTTGCACCACCAAAGCCCAGGTGGCGGAATGGTAGACGCGCTCGTTTCAGGTGCGAGTGTTGAGAGACGTGCAGGTTCGAGTCCTGTTCTGGGCACCATCCGCAGTAAGGTCGACACCCCCCGTGTCGACCTTATTTATTTTCGGCGCATAGATCAAAACGGGTGCTAAGAATCTACAAAGGAAAATTAAAATCAATAATTAGAATGATTTGAGCTGATTTGCCGGACGTAGACAGACATTGTCCTAAAATAATTAGGCGACGGCGTAATGTGCGACGCCATATGGTATTTCAAAAAATATCGCATAGGGGGAAAACCTAAGCTAATAATCATCGTCCGGAGGAAGTGTAAAGCGTTCGTCAAGTCACTTAAAGGGTCGATCTTGGCAAAAGTGCTCAGTCGCAGCGAAACCACGAGATTTTCGAGCGCTCATTTATTTAAATGTGTATGGACTGATACAAGAGCAGTAGTCAACCAGTCCATATTTGGATCTCAACGAAAAAAGATACTAATTTTCACGATATAAGCCGTATGTTGCCGAGAATGTGTAACTTTGTGTATGGATCAGGGTCAAAATAATATTTTACGTTTTGCATTACTGCTAATGTTATGCAGCTTGCATTATTCATTGTATTCACAGAATGTTTTCTCGGTGGAACGCATATCTGTATCTGAATTCGAGAACGCTAAGTCGGAGTTTGATCAAAATAATGCAGCTATTGTAACTCCAAGTGAGTACAACGACGTAGTTAATCAGGTGCTACAAAATGCACGACAAAGTTTTGAGTCGCTGCCACCCCTCCGCAAAACCGAGATTTTAGAAGAGATTGGAGAGGATTTGGGCTTCGATATGGATCATATGCTGTTTATTCCCGATTGGAATATGTATGGATTCCTTTTGCCTACCATTTTCGATGCTATTATATGGTGGTACGATGGTACCAGCGGGAAACGCATAGGAGATACCGAATCAACCCCGATAGCAGCCAATGTAAACGGGATTTATGTATCCCAAATAAGTCATGACTGTGATTGGACATTGGATTTGCATTTTTGCCGAAGAGGTGCGGAATATTTATATGAGTTTGCCACTTTCTGCGATAAGAGGTTCAACGGAGAATATCAGTTATTAATCGAGAATACCTTTTGGGGTAATGACAATACGCTATATCTACATACATACGATTACGATGCGAGTCAAGATTGCTATTTGAGAATAAGGCTTAGTATTGAGTAGGTGCAGTACGATTACACCTAAGGGTATGAAATCAGAAGTTAAGTGTTTTCTATAGGTGTTCTAAAGGAGAACCGGGGAATAGAAAGGAGGATAGCTCCGGTTTATTTGGGGAATTATGGGAGGCATTGGTCGATATTCTCGCCATTGGCTCTGATTTGAGCCGATTTTCGTTGATGGTAAAAAAAACGGGGTGACGAAGCGATGCTTCGTCACCCCGTTTAGGGAGTATTGTCTTCGGACTATTAGCCGTTGATCTTAACCATAGTAGCGATGAGGTCAAGCACCTTGTTGGAGTAGCCGATCTCGTTGTCGTACCACGAAACAACCTTTACGAAGTTGTCTGTCAGGTATACGCCGGCGTTGGCGTCGAAGATGGATGTGCGGGTGTCACCGAGGAAGTCGGAGCTGACAACTGCGTCTTCGGTGTAGCCGAGTACGCCTTTGAGTTCGCCTTCGGAAGCTTCCTTCATGGCCTTGCAGATGTCCTCTTTGGTAGCGGGTTTTGCGAGGTTGACGGTGAGGTCAACTACGGAAACGTCGAGGGTGGGGACACGCATGGAGATGCCGGTGAGTTTGCCGTTGAGTTCGGGGATAACTTTGCCTACAGCCTTGGCAGCGCCGGTGCTGGAGGGGATGATGTTGCCGGAAGCAGCACGGCCGCCGCGCCAGTCCTTCATCGAGGGACCGTCAACAGTCTTCTGTGTAGCGGTGGTGGAGTGTACTGTGGTCATAAGGCCGGTAACGATGCCGAATTTGTCGTTGAGAACCTTAGCGATGGGGGCAAGGCAGTTGGTGGTGCAAGAAGCGTTGGATACGAACTGGGTGCCTTTCTTGTAGGTGTCAGCATTTACGCCGCAAACGAACATAGGGGTGTCGTCTTTGGAGGGTGCGGACATTACAACGTACTTGGCGCCGGCTTCGATGTGGCCCTGTGCTTTTTCTTTGGTCAGGAAAAGACCGGTGGATTCTACGACGTACTCTGCGCCGACTGCACCCCAGTTGATTTCTTTGGGGTCACGGCAAGCGGTAACGCGGATGGCTTTGCCATTGACGATAAGGAGGGATTTTTCGAGGTCGAAGTCTACGGTGCCTTCGAATGCGCCGTGCATTGTGTCGTACTTGAGCATGTAAGCCATGTAGTCAACGGGGAGAAGGTCGTTGATAGCGACTACTTCGATGTCGTTACGTTTGGTGGAAGCGCGGAAGACGAAGCGACCGATGCGTCCAAAGCCATTGATACCAATCTTAGTCATAGTGGTTTGTTGTTTTGAAATTAATCGTATATGTTGTTTGTGTATATTCTCTCAAAATATGTGTGGCCGAGAAGGGTCTCGCCGTCCTATTGGAACCAAATGCGGCGGTCGTTAGGCGGCCCTCCGCTTTTTAGCGCCACAAAATTACGCATTTTTTTCCGTAATTGGATGGTTCCACTATTATTTTTATGTGAAATTTTGTATTTAAGGCTTTAGGCGCCACCGTAACGGCTTTTTTCGTGGCATCCGACCGATTTATTTGTGCTCGGATGTGTCGGCGTTGTCGCTGTGTTCGGTCTTGTTGTTGTTTTTGCGGATGTTTTCGGATACTTCAATCATTTTGTTGAAAACCGGGTCTTCGCCGGCAAATATTTTTTCAAGGATGTCTTCGTCCGAGGCCATGTCTTCATCGTCATAGTATGTATCGTCGTATGCCGTTTTTTCATCGAGGTCGCCATAGTCACGGCCTGTGCCGCCGGCGTCAAGGATATATTCGAATCGGTCGCCCAAACGCTCACTGAGCATCTTGACATACCTGCGCTCGATATGGCTCGGCCCTTCGATGAGCAGGTACTTGCCATCGTGCCCCATGGGATATTCCTTGAGGGGAATGTCGTCGGTGTCTTCTTCGAGGATATACTCGGCCACATTCGTGAAGTCGGGATGCGGGTCAATGCCGGCTTCGTCGGCAAATTCGAGCGCCGAGTATATCAGGTTGTGCGCGTCTTCGTACGGACACTCAATATAGCCGTCGAAGTTCGCAAAAACTTTTTCGACGAATTGGTCAAACTCTTCGGGGGCGTAATCGTGATGATACATCACATTTTTGACGCCGAGACAATAGGTGTCAAGCAGGTAACAGCCGAAAAGGATATTGCCATTAGGCCTTAGGCGAGCCACGATGACTTCGCTCATGCCCCGGTGGGATACCTCCTGCGGCATGTAGCACTTGTATATCGGCAGTAGGCGTGCGCGTTGGCGTATGTATTTTTCGGGCGAGATTGGCGCCGTCCCTTGTTTGGTCACGTTCTTTTTCTTTTTAGCCATCGTAGTTGTATTTTTAGTGTTGTCTTATTTCAGATGCAGCGTGATTGCCATGCCGCCGAGGTAGTATTCCAGTGGGCTGATAATGGGGCGGAACGGAGCTTTGTCTTTTTCGACAAACATTCGCAATCCGCCGTGAATACACTCCACGTCAAGTCGCCCGCCCAGGTCGCCCACCGGCTCGCCGTCGAGGTGCGCCGGGCCGGGATCGCGTCTAATGGTCAGGCGCGGCACGCGCAGGGTCTCCACCAGACGGTTATGCCCCAGCAACCCCGTCATCATATCCACACCCAACAGCATAGTACGCAACGCGTCCGCCTTATGCACAATCACCACGTCCAACAGCCCGTCCGTAATCGAAGCATGCGGCGCGATGAAAGCATTATTGCCATACTGCGAAGCATTGCACACCGCCACCAGAAAAGCATCGCGATGCAACGTCGCGTCCGTGGTTTCAATGACATAATGCACAGGCTGATACCGAGCAAACTCGACAAGTGTACTGCGTACATAAGACATACGACCACGCTTACCCGAAGCCGCAAAGCGGTCGGACACGGCGGCGTCGAAGCCCATACCGAAGGTACAGAAAAACGGGCGGCCGTTGACCGTGGCATAATCGCACTCGCACACCTGCCCGGCGATGATAGCATCCAGTGCGCGCATCGGGTCCACCGGGATGACAATATGTCGTGCAAGGCCGTTGCCGCTACCGGCCGGGATAATGCCCATAGGTATAGGAGCGTGACACATAGCGCGTGCCACCTCATTGACCGTTCCGTCGCCGCCACAAGCCAATACGGCGTCATACTCGCCCGAATCGACTGCCGTGCGTACACGCCGTGTCGCATCACCCGGCCCGGTGGTGACGTAAGTATCCACGTCAATACCGGCCTCGGCCAATCGCGAAGAAATACGCTCGGCCAGTCCGCGCTTGCTATGCGTCCCCGATATGGGATTGACTATGAGTAAGTGTCTTGGCATAATTCGTCCGCAAAGATACGCCTTTTTCGCCAAATAGCGTCCAAATCACCCATCACAACCTCATTTTTTCACGGCGAGACATGACCGTTCATCCTAAATTTTGGGCTTATATGCCAAAATATGCCAAAAAGAGAGATGAAATAGGGGTAAAATTTTGTTTAATCCCGAAGTCAACTTATTTTAGGACAAGACTCCGATTATCGTATAAGCTGTGGCCCTAAGCTGTCGCGTGATCCGATGCGGCACCTTGATCCCCCAAAAAAGCTTTTTCGAGAAATACAAGCCGTGTTAAATGGAAGAGCCGTGTTTTGTGACGAAAATTCCGGGTATAATCGGTAATTTCTGCAATTTCAGCTTGCTTTTCCGCGTGTAGATTCTTAAACGAAGTGCAAAAACATTAGCCTCTCACTACGGGGCTAGCCC
>OIYG01000089.1_pt1 | contig 97506 bp, 74 predicted proteins | sample 1587861 | NCBI WGS metagenome assembly OIYG01 (sample SAMN03283272) | human gut metagenome | biome: human-associated habitat; material: feces | host: Homo sapiens | place: Peru | collected 2012 | reverse complement strand
CTGTAAAACTCATAATAAAACATTTTTATGAGTCAACTTTTTTCAGGGAAAGACATATATTTTTCAGATTACTATAAGTATCAATAGAAATGAGGGCTATTCGGCTATCTCGAAGTCCTCGTTGTGCACATTGTTCACCGCCACGGCAAATCCACCAATGTTCATCACCAACTGACGGTCACGCTTCACTCGCACCACATAGCCCTCCTGCCCTTTAAAAAGGCCTGTAAGCACGCGGAGCCTCACGTGGTCTTTAGCAAATCGCTCAAATGGCTCGCGCATGAATGTCAACCGCTCTGGCTCGTTTTGCATCACTGCCATGAATGGCTGCATCACGCTATCTGGGATTGAAGCGGGCTTTTTGGTGCTACAGTTGTTCACCAGATAATACTGAGGAAAGTTGAGTTTCAGGAATGTACTCAACTGATTGGTAGCACCCTGCAAGAACACGAGCCCATTTACGGTAGGCTTTTCCGTTTTCACCACGCCTTTGCCGTCGGGTTTGTCTTTGTATCTAACTGTGCGGTGTACGAAACACTTCGGCTTGAAATCGCCCAAAAGTTTTCGATTTTCGAGATTCTTTTCAAAAACTGCCGCCGACATGTGCTGTATGAAGATATAGCCCCATGGAGCCGCTTCCGTTTTTGGTTTGCTGGGGATTTCGACTTTGTCATCGGCACATTCGTCTTCGCTTCGTGCGGCATTCTCCTTTTCTGGCTTTTCTGCACTTGCTGCATCTTCAAAACCAGCTATTTCTCCCACTTTCGAGACCGATTCGCCAGTCCCGACTATGTGGATGCCCTTTGGTAAACGCTTGTTGTTATACACGTCGTTCACGTCGGCTGTAGAAGATAGAAGCGAGCAATCCTGCGTCATTTTTATTTTCTACTTTATGTCACTGTTGGCCATCATCAACCTGAGTGATTGCGCCAATTTCACTTTGACATTATTCATAAAATCATACAGTTAAGTAGGTTTGGCCATTAACGGTGGAGTAGGTCGCAACTTAGCTAAAATCTAAAGCAAGCGCAAAATACTTAGCATCGTCGTCCCCCACCCTTGTGTGTGGCTTTTTGTCTTTATCCGTTCATTTATGCTTTCCCGCCATAAAGACAAAAATTGTACTACAAAGGTACATAATTCTCCACACATATCCTACTTATTGCCTCCAAAAGTGCCACATTTAACACAACTTACACTATAATTCAAACTGTAGTTCACCCTATACCCCCATTCCCAATTTTAATCCATCAGTCTAAAACATCAGAAATAATATCATTGTTTGCTTTTTGCATGTTTTCTAAAATTCGCACACTTTCCCAGTAATCGTCAATGTTCTTAAATATTTGCTTTGCGCCTTCTTCTGAAAGATGATGCCCGCTGTCAATCATTTCATAACTGCTATAATAACCCGAAAACTCTTCCACATACTTAGTCCCGAACAATTCATCATACTTCCCAAAAAAGCCTTTCACAAGCATTTTCTCTTGATAATTAACAGATTTCGCTATCCATATTTCATACGGCATATATGTCTTTATCATCTTCGTAAAAGCCGCATCTTGCTCCACCAGTTTACACAGTTCTACAGGTGGATCCCAACATGGATTGATGACAAATCTCGGAATCCCATTTAAAGTCAAAGTGATAAATCCCCCAAGACTCGAACCAATCACCAAATCAATCTTGAATTCGTCAATAAAATTCAAAATTTGCTCCCTTGCGTGCGAACAGTCTGCCTCATCATAATCAATTGAAAACAACTTATACCCCTCCGGAAGCGCATTCAAAACTCGCTTATACCCTCTCCCATACGCAGAACCTCGAAACCCATGAACATAAAGCAATCTTTTCATATTCCAATCAATTTTAAAGTCACATACAATAATAGTAAAAAGTCCAAAAAATTCAATCCCCACCCACTATTTTTTACAAAAATAAAACACTTGCGGCAACCGTTTTCACTGAAAAATGATTGTTTACTACGCAAAAGCCTCACTGATGTGGGGCTTTTTTTGTGGAGTTAGTTTTCTTTGGGCACACTGCATTTGGGAGGTGTGGGGAATAATTTGTAATTTTGTGGTGTAAAAAAATTATTAATTTTTGAACGTGATGAAGAAAACGATATTATTGTTAGTGAGTGTGGCGGCGATGGCTTTGACTGCCGATGTAATGGCGGAAACACGCGATGAAATCGCCAAAATTGGGCAAAATGTGGGCGCGGAAGGCAAGTTTTGCTACTGGACGGAGGGCAGCGTGCCTTTGGCAAAACTCAAGAACTTTGTGGAGCGTGTGACCAATCCGCAGAGCGATGGCTTTGTGCCGCAGTCCGACCGCGTGGCGGTGTTTGACCTCGACGGCACGCTCGTGTGCGAAACCGCCCCATCGTATTTTGAATGGATGATGTATTTGCACCGTGTGTACGACGACTCCACTTACCACGCTACGAAAGAGCAGATTGCCACCGCCGACACTATTAAGAAGGCTGTGTACGCTCGCTCAGTGCCTGGCGATATGATGTGGACAGAGGCAATCGCGCAAAACGAGGTGTTTGCCGGCATGACGAATGAGCAGTATCGCGATTACGCAATTGAATTTATGAAAACGCCTGTTGAAGGCATGACCAATTTGCAGTGGGGCGAAGCCATCTACTTGCCCATGACTGAAGTGGTGGGATATTTAGCAGCCAACGGCTTCACCACCTACGTGATTTCGGGCAGCGAGCGTCAGGTGACACGCACATATGCCGATGGAGCGTTGGCGTTTGGCCGCAACCACATCATAGGCTCCGACATCTACACCTACGCCACCTCACAAGGCAATAAAGAGGGCTGGGACTATTCGTTCAAGCCTATCGACGATGTGGTGCGCGGCGCAATGTATGTGAAAAACTTAAAGATGAACAAGGTGAGCGCCATTGTGCGCGAGATAGGCATAAAACCGATTTTGGCTTTTGGCAATTCATCGGGCGACTTCAGCATGTTTGAATACACGGTCGCAAACAACCACTACCCCAGCATGGCGTTTTGCGTGCTCGCCGACGATGTGGTGCGCGAGTACGGCAACCCCACAAAAGCTACAAAAATAAAATCGTCGTGCGACGCTAAAAACTGGACCACAATCTCAATGAAAACCGACTTCGCCACCATCTACGGCAAAAATGTAAATAAACAAGAAAAATAGCCCATCCTCTTTATATTATATAAGGAGAACAATTAAACCCAATATTTTTTTGTAAATTTGTGGAGTAAACAACTATACGCACACAACTAACTAATAACTATTAATCAAAATTTCTCACAATATGGCTACAAGCATACAGCAGAAGCAAGAACTTTTCAAAGCCATTTGGGCTACCGCCGAAGACCTCCGCAACTCGGTTGACGGCTGGGACTTCAAGAGCTATGTGCTCGGCATTCTTTTCTACCGGTTCATTTCTGAAAATATCACTAATTATGTGAATCGCTTGCAGGCCGATGCTGGCGTGGAGGGATTCGAATATGCCGATTTCTCCGACGAGGAAGCCGAAGCGGCTCGCCATCAGCTGGTGCACGAAAAGGGATTTTTCATTCTCCCCTCACAGCTGTTCTGCAATGTGCGCAAGAATGCCAAAACCGACCCTAACCTCAATGTGACGCTCGACACGGTGTTTAAAACCATCGAGGCATCTGCCATTGGCACCGAAAGCGAAAGCGACTTGAAAGGACTTTTCGCCGACATCGACGTGAACTCCAACAAACTCGGCGGCACGGTGGATAAGCGCAACGAGCAGCTCACGAAAATTCTCAACAATATTGGCAATATCGACCTCAAAGGCGATTATCAGGATAATCAAATCGACATTTTCGGCGATGCCTACGAGTTTTTGATGGCGATGTATGCCTCAAATGCTGGCAAATCGGGTGGCGAATACTATACGCCACAAGAGGTGTCGGAGCTTCTTGCTCGCCTCGTGACCCACGGCCGTGAATATGTGAATAAGGTATATGACCCCGCATGTGGGTCGGGCTCTCTATTGCTGAAATTCGCCAAAATTCTGGGCAAGCACAATGTGAAAAAGGGATTTTTCGGACAGGAACTCAACATCACCACCTACAACCTGTGCCGTATCAATATGTTTTTGCACGACATCAACTATTCCGACTTCGACATCCGCAATGGCGACACGCTGCTTGAGCCTTACCACAAGAGCGATGAACCGTTCGACGCTATAGTTTCCAACCCACCCTATTCCACTAAATGGGTTGGCTCCGACAATGCCACGCTCATCAACGACCCTCGCTTTGCCCCTGCCGGCGTGCTGGCGCCGAAAAGCAAGAGCGACTTGGCTTTCACTATGCACATGCTTTCGTGGCTCTCCACCGAGGGAACCGCGGCTATCGTGGAGTTTCCCGGCGTGCTTTATCGCGGTGGCGCAGAGCAGAAAATCCGCAAATATCTTATCGACAACAATTATGTTGACACCGTGATACAGTTGCCGCAAAACCTGTTTTTCGGTGTGAGCATTGCCACTTGCATCATAGTGCTGAAAAAGTCGAAGAAGGAAAACAAAACGCTCTTTATCGATGCCTCACAGCTCTTTGTGCACGAGGGCAACAAGAATAAACTTTCGCCCGAAAACATCGATGCCATTGTTACCGAATTTGCCGAACGCCGCGAAGTGAAGCATTTCTCTGCCCTTATCGACAATAGAATTGTGGCTGAAAACAACTACAACCTTTCGGTGAGCAGTTATGTGGAGGCTGAGGACACTCGACCAAAAATCGACATCAAGGAGCTTAACGAAAGAATCCGCCACATCGTGGCACACGAAAACGAACTCCGCACAGAGATTGACAAAATCATCGCCGAACTCGAAAACGAAACACTATGATTACCGATGACATCAAATCAATAATAAATGATTCTCGAGCAAATGCTGTTCGAACGGTTGATTTTTGCCGCGTACAGATGTATTGGCGTATTGGGCAAAGAATCGTTGAAGAAGAACAAGGTGGAAAAGCTCGTTCAGAATACGGTTCCAATTTACTTAAGACTATTGCCGCTCAACTAGAACCTGAGTACGGTAGTGGATTCTCTTACCGACAGTTGAACTTCAGTCGGCAGTTCTATCTTGAATATCCAAAAGTGAACGCACTGCGTTCACAATTCAATTGGACACAGTATCGCACTCTTATTCAGATTAGTAATCGAGATAAACGAGAATACTACGAACTTGAAGCTGCCAATAACAACTGGACGGCACGCGAAATGGAACGGCAAATTCATTCACAACTTTACGAGAGGCTACTCCTTAGCAACGATAAAGAATCCGTACTTGCTGTGGCTCGACGTGAGCGCCATCCACAATCTCCTCAAGAAATAATCAAAGACCCTATGATTCTTGAGTTTCTCGGATTAGAACGTCGTTCACATTACTACGAGTCTGACCTTGAAAATGCACTTATCACCCATCTTCAAGAATTTTTGCTTGAGCTCGGTAATGGTTTTACATTTGTCGCTCGTCAAAAACGATTACTTCTTGAAGATGACGATTTTTTTGCAGACTTGGTTTTCTACAACAGATTAATGCGTTGTTTTGTGGTTATTGAATTAAAAACAGGTAAAGTTTCTCATCAAGATTTAGGTCAACTACAGATGTATGTTAATTACTACGACCGCTTTGAAAAATCTGCCGATGAAAACCCAACAATTGGCATACTTCTTTGTGCCGAGAAAAATGACACATTAGTGAAAATGTCTTTGCCAGAAGACAATACAACGATTTTAGCATCTAAGTATCAACTATATTTACCAACAGAGCAGCAACTTATTGCAGAAGTGGAAAAGGTGAAATCGGAACTTGATTCTGACTACAACTTGAAACTCACCATATCTGAATCCCAAAACAAGAAAGGAGCGCAAAGTGAGTAAACTACAAGAACTAATCAACAAGCTATGCCCAAACGGTGTGGAATTTAAACCACTGGGGGACGTTTTTGAAATGCGAAATGGTTACACTCCGTCAAAAAACAACCCTGATTTTTGGGAAGGTGGTACAATTCCTTGGTTCAGAATGGATGATATTAGAGAAAATGGCAGAATTCTTTCCGATTCAATACAGCATATCACCCCTTCTGCAATAAAAGGAAAGGGGCTTTTTGAAGCAAATTCTTTCATTCTTGCAACTACTGCCACGATTGGTGAACACGCACTGATAATTGCTGATTCGCTTGCGAATCAGCGATTTACGAACCTTAAGGTTCGTAAATCGCTGTCTAACTTGCTGGTAACCAAATTCATTTACTATTATATGTTTATAGTAGATGATTTTTGCAAAAGAAACACCAATGTGTCTGGATTTGCATCGGTTGATATGGACAAGTTAAAGAAAATGCCCTTTCCTGTTCCTCCTATTGAGGTGCAGGAGGAGATTGTGAGGATTCTTGATAGCTTTTCGGATTACGCAGCGGAGCTGCAAGCGGAGCTGCAAGCAAGAAAACAACAATATGAATATTATCGCAATCTTTTACTCACCTTCAATCCCTCCGCCTACGGCTGCGGGACCGATGATGAGCAAAAAGATGGTGTAACCACCTGGGGGGGGCATAATTACAAAATCCAATGGAAGAAAATGGGAGAAATCTGTAAATCAATCAACACGGGGCTTAACCCTCGTAAGTTTTTTAAGCTAAACACTCCTGATGCAAATGGATATTATGTGACAATTCGTGAAATCAGAAATGGAAGAATTATCTTTTCTGAAAAGACTGATCGAATCAATAATGCAGCTTTAAAGTTATGTAATAATCGTTCAAATATTGAATCAGGTGATGTTCTTTTTTCTGGTACTGGTACTATTGGACAAGTAGCAGTCGTTCATGAATCTCCTTCTAATTGGAATATTAAAGAGGGAGTTTATGCGATTAAACCTATAACATGCATTATTTCACCTTTCTTTTTAAGATACCTTCTTGAATCTAAGAATATAAAAGATTCTATTATGAAGAGGGTTGCAGGCGGGACTGTCCAAAGTATTTCTATGGCTGAATTAAAAAACATTGTTATTCCCATTCCCCCACTTGAATTGCAAGAAAAGATTGTTGCGATTCTTGACCGGTTTGAGACTTTGGTCAACGACCTCACAAATGGTTTGCCAGCCGAAATAGCCGCGGTTAAAGACCAATACGAATATTATAGAAATAAATTGTTGACTTTTAAGAAATTATCGGCATGAGCCAATTTCTAAATAATAAAGGAGGATATCGCAATCTCAGGGTATATCGCTTGAGTGAAATCATCTACGACCTAACGATGATTTTTGCCAAGCAGTATATCAGGGCAGGAAGCCGCACGCGCGACCAAATAGAGCAAGCGGCTCGTAGCGGCAAACAGAACATAGCAGAGGGAAGCGTGGCATCAACCACATCGAGCGAAACCGAAATCAAGCTCACCAACGTGGCAAAAGCTTCGTTAGAGGAACTACTGCTCGACTATGAGGACTTCCTCCGACAGAACAAATTGCCGCAATGGCACAAGAATCACCCTCGCACTATCCGACTGCGAGAGTATCTTAAAAGTGACGATTTTTTGAACAACCCCACAGAATACGCTTCGGCAATGAACGCAGAGGAGTTCTGCAATCTGTGTATCACGCTCATCAATCAAGCCACCTACATGCTTCGCCGCCTGATTGACAGCCAGCAAAACCAATTCCTGCAAAAAGGCGGTATCCGCGAGCAAATGTATGCAGCCCGCACACAATACCGCACCCACCAAAGCATAAATCCACCCACCAAATCCAAAAAATCCGACTAATCAGACTCGTCAGACTGGTCAGACAAGTCGGACAAGTCGGACAAGTCGGACCCGTCAGACTGGTCTGACCAATTCCATCAAACAACCTAAATAAGCATTGATTATGAAATACGACATGGTTTCAGAAAACACGGAATCGACCGTAGTTGCCGAATTTGAAGCAGGCGATTACAGCTCCGCCCAATACCAGAGCGAAGCGGCTATGGAAGCCGATTTCATCAAGCGACTTCAGCGCCAAGCCTACGAATATCTGCCTATCAAGTGTGAAGCCGACTTGATAGCCAACTTGCGTACGCAACTTGAAAAACTCAATCAAATCCAGTTCTCCGACAAGGAGTGGACAGCGTTTTTCAAACAGCACCTCGGCAACCCCAACGAGGGCATCGTGGAAAAAACCCGCACCATTCAAGAAGACCATAAAAAGGTGCTCACTCGCGACGATGGCTCGTTTCTGAACGTGTATCTCATCGATAAAGAGAATATCCACAACAATTCGCTGCAGGTAATCAACCAGTATGTGCCAGAGGGCGGCAGCCACGAAAACCGCTACGACGTAACAATCCTGGTCAACGGCTTGCCACTGGTGCATGTGGAGCTCAAGCGCCGTGGTGTGGAGGTGCGCGAAGCCTTCAACCAAATCAGGCGTTACAACCGTGAATCGTTTTGGGCTGGGTGCGGATTGTTTGAATTTGTGCAGATTTTCGTCATCTCGAATGGCACACTCACTAAATATTACAGCAACACCACTCGCTACTGCCATGTGAAGCAGCAGGGCAAGGGCAGCAAGAAGCAAACGAGCAATTCGTATGAGTTCACCTCATACTGGGCATTGCTCGACAATGAGCCCATACGCGACCTCATCAACTTCACACAGACGTTTCTCTCCAAGCACACGCTGCTGAATGTGCTCACCAAATACTGCGTGTTCACCGCCGAGGAAATGCTGATGGTGATGCGCCCTTACCAAATAGCCGCCACGGAGCGCATCATTCAGCGCATACGCACCGCAAGCTACCAGCGCGATTGGGGCAAGCGTGAGGGCGGTGGCTACATTTGGCACACCACCGGTTCGGGAAAAACGCTCACTTCTTTCAAGACGGCTCGCTTGGCATCGGGCATGGAGGAAATCGACAAGGTGCTCTTTGTGGTCGATCGCAAAGACCTCGACTATCAAACTATGAAGGAGTATGACCGCTTCGAGAAGGGCGCAGCCAACTCCAACACCTCTACCGCTGTGCTCACTCGCCAGCTCAACGACGAGAATTGCCGCATCATTATCACCACCATTCAAAAGCTGAGCAATTTCATTTCACGAAACCCACTGCACAAGATTTACAACCAACACGTGGTGATGATTTTCGACGAGTGCCACCGCTCGCAGTTTGGCGATATGCACAAGGCCATTGTGAAGAAATTCAAGAAATACCACATGTTCGGCTTCACAGGCACGCCGATATTCCCCGACAATGCCGGTGCCATACGCAATGTGGAGTTCACCACCACCGAGGGGGCTTTTGGCGACCGCCTGCACAGCTACACCATTGTGGATGCCATTCGCGACGGCAATGTGCTGCCATTCCGTGTGGATTATATCCGCACGCTGCGCCCCGACGACGAAATCAAGCAGGAATCGGTGCCTGCCATCGACCAAGATAAGATTCTCAAAGACCCTAAGCGAATCAGCTTTATCACAAAATACATTCTCGACCACTTCGCACAAAAAACGAAGCGCAATTATCAGCACTACGATTTCAGCAAACTCACCAATATCAGCGAGGTGGCAAGCGCAAAAAAGGATGTGGAAGAACAGAAGGTGAAAACCAAACTGCAAGGCTTCAACTCCATTTTCGCTGTGGCGGGCATTCCGTTTGTGAAACTCTACTACACAGAGTTTCAGCGACAAATGGAAGCGCTTCCCTCAAATCGGCGACTGAAGATTGCCACCATTTTCAGCTATGCGCCCAATGAGGCGGAAGAAGACTTTGGGGCTGACGAAAATTCGGAAAGCACAGAAGACCTCGACCAATCGAGCCGCGATTTCCTGAATATGTGCATTGCCGACTATAATGAAATGTTTGGAACGAGCTACGACACTTCGGCAGAGAAATTCCAAAACTACTATAAAGATGTGTCGCTGCGCATGAAAAATCGTGAGATTGATTTGCTCATAGTGGTGAATATGTTCCTCACCGGATTTGACGCCACCACGCTCAATACGCTTTGGGTGGATAAAAATCTGAGAATGCACGGCTTGATACAGGCTTATTCGCGCACCAACCGCATCTTGAACAGCATAAAAAGCTTTGGCAACATAGTTTGCTTCCGCAATCTCGAACACGCCACCAATGCGGCTCTCGAACTCTTTGGCGACAAGGAGGCTGGCGGACTGGTGCTGATGAAAACGTTCGACGAATACTACTTTGGCTACACGAAAGACGATGGCACAGACGTGCGCGGCTATCAATCATTCGTGAAAGATGATTTGCTGGTTAATTTCCCTCTGAGCGAAATGATTATTGGCGAAAAGGCGGAGAAGGAGTTTATCAGGCTGTGGGGCGCAATTCTGCGATTGCGCAACATTTTGCAGAGTTTTGACCAATTTAATGGCAAAGAAATTCTGACCGACGAGCAATTCAAAGATTATCAAGGCATTTACCTCGACTTATACGAAAAATATCGCCGTAGGATAAAGGTTGAAGCCGCCGATGTGAACGACGACATCGTGTTTGAAATTGAGCTGGTGAAATCGGTGGAAATCAACATCGACTTCATTCTGTTCCTCGTGGCGCAGAAAAATGGCGATTCAAAGCACGACACCGAACTTGAGGTGAAAATCAGGAAATCAATAGCCGCCACCCCCGACCTTCGCGACAAGGAAGACCTGATTATGCAGTTTGTAAGAAATGCATCGGCAGGAAGCAACATCAACGACGAATGGGCTATGTATGTGCGCCAAAAACTCACCAATGAGGTGCAGGAACTCATTTCTTCGGAAAAACTGAAACCCGAACTTACGATAGAATTTCTGCAACAGGCGTTCCGTGATGGTGAAATTCGGGAATCGGGCACAGGCATTGCGAGCATATTGCCCCCTATGCCCCTCTTTGGAGCCGGCAACAGCAGAGAAGCGAAGAAACTCAGCGTAACAGAAAAGCTCAAAACCCTTTTCAAACGCTTCTACGACCTGTGCGGCGGCGTTTTCCCCTTCCTCCAAGAATAAATCCCCCCTCAAAGAAAGCCAACAAGGCACCAAGCCAGCCCCTCCAACCAGTCAGACAAGCCCGGCAAGTCAGACAAGTCAGACGAGTCGGACGAGTCAGACTGGTCGGACTGGTCGGACTGGTCGGACGCCCCCAAAAAAAAACGCCCATCATTTCAAAAGGCGAAAGTATCGTCTTAACTTCTTTAACTTCTTAACTTCTATTCTTAACTTCTCCCCCCCTATGTGTATTTTACTAAAAAAAAGTGTAACTTTGTGGGGTAATTTATGAGTTCACTGTTTGGTAAAATACTTGACACACGGCCGAAGCCTAACGAGGCTGTTGGGCATATCGAGCTTCTCGACACCACTCTGCGTGATGGCGAGCAAACCTCTGGCGTGAGCTTCTCTACAGCTGAGAAGTTGAGCATATCGCGTATGCTGCTCACCAATCTGCGTGTGCCTCGCATCGAGATTGGCAGTTGCCACGTTTCCATCGGTGAATTCGAGTCGGCAAAGGCGATTTGCCAATGGGCTGCCGACAATGGGCAACTCGCGCGCATCGAAATTCTGGGATTTATCGACGGCGGTAAATCGGTGGAATGGGTGAACAAGGTGGGCGGCAAGGTGATCAATCTGCTGGTGAAGGGATCGGAAAGGCACTGCAACCTCCAACTGGGCAAAACGCTCGAACAGCACTGCGCTGACATCGTGAGGGAAGTGAACTTGGCGCACGCCAAGGGGCTGAAGGTGAATCTGTATCTTGAGGACTGGTCGAATGGCATACGCGCCTCCAAGCACTATGTGTATAAACTGATGGACACGCTGCAGCACCTGCCCATTGAGCGATTTATGCTTGCCGACACGCTCGGCATCATGAATCCTAATCAGGTGTATGAATACTGCAAGCGTATGGTGAACCGCTACCCTGCTCTGCATTTCGACTTCCACGCCCACAACGACTACGACCTTGCCACAAGCAATGCTTTTGCTGCGGGGCTGGTGGGCATAAAGGGCATTCACTGCACCATCAACGGTCTGGGCGAGCGCGCCGGCAATGCTCCACTGGCTTCGGTGGTGCCTATGGTGCACGACATGCTGCACATGACCACGGGCATCGACGAAAAGCAAATCTACACCGTGAGCCACATCGTGGAGTCGTTCTCTGGTGTGGTGGTGGCGCAAAACGAGCCTATCATTGGCGAGAATGTGTTTACACAAACCGCAGGCGTACATGCCGACGGCGACAGGAAAAACGAACTCTACTACAACAGCCTGCTGCCCGAACGCTTCGGGCGCAAACGTGAATACGCCCTTGGAAAACTGTCGGGAGAGGCAAGTATCACCGAGAATTTGCTGGAACTGGGCATTCAGTTGGGCAAGAAATACGTGCAGAAAGTGACCGAAAGAATCGTTCAATTGGGCGATAAAAAGGAGATTGTGACGCAAGACGACCTGCCCTACATCGTGGCAGATATCGTGAAGCGCGACTCGGTAATCAACAAGGTGAAAATTGTGAACTACTCGCTCACCATGTCGCACGGATTGCACCCTACCGCCACTGTGAAACTCGAAATCGAGGGCAAGGAATACGAGCAAAGCGCATTCGGCGATGGTCAGTTCGACGCGTTTATCAAAGCGGTGAAGAAAATCTACAAAGACAACCTGAAACGAGAAATGCCTCGCCTCACCAACTACACGGTGAGCATTCCACCCCACGGCAGCACCGACGCGCTGGTGATGACCAACATCACTTGGAACTACAATGGCCACATCATCAAAACGCGCGGTCTGGAGGTGGACCAGATAGAAGCCGCCTTCCAAGCCACCATCAAAATGCTGAACATCATCGAAGGCATGCGATAGCCCCCCCTAAAAAAAACCACCCCCCAAACCCACCGAGTGCTCCAAGCCTTCCAAGTGCTCCGAGTGCTCCAAGTGCTCCGAGTGCTCCGAGTGCTCCAAGCCTTCCAAGCAGCACTCCGAGTGCTCCGAGTGCTCCCTTTCCACCCATTTTCCGTCAGAAAAAGCAGAAATTGACCATTTTTTGAAATGGAATGAAAACTATTTCGTAAATTTGTGCAGCAACCATTAATTATGCAATCAAGACAATGACTGAAATGGATTTTATAGTGAGCGAAAATCTGAGCATCTCCCCTCTTTACGGGCTGCTCAAACTCACTCCACAATCAGGCACAATGCCTGACACGCACCCCGGACAGTTTGTTCAGGTGGAAGTTCCTCATTCAAAAACCACTTACCTCCGCCGTCCCATCTCCATCTGCTACGTGGATGAGGAAAGCAACCAGCTCTGGCTGCTCATACGCAAGGCTGGCGAGGGCACTGCATCACTGCTGAAAACACGAGTGGGCGCAGTGCTCAACCTTGTGATGCCACTTGGCAACGGCTTCAGCTGCTCATTCCCTGGCGAAATGATGCTCATAGGTGGCGGCGTGGGCGTCGCTCCATTGCTCCAACTGGGCAAAGTGCTCAACAAGCTCGGCAAAAAGGTGAGATTCCTGCTTGGCGCACGCTCTGCAGCCGACTTACTGCTGCTCGACGAGTTTAAGCGTTGGGGCGAGGTGTATATCTCCACCGAAGACGGCTCTAAGGGCGAAAAGGGATTTGTTACCCAACACTCCATCCTCAATTCCCCCATCGACCACATCGCTTGCTGCGGCCCTCAGCCTATGATGAAAGCCGTGGCAGCCATTGCTATGAGCAAGGGCATCAACTGCGAGGTGTCGCTTGAGAACATGATGGCTTGCGGCCTGGGAGCATGTCTGTGCTGCGTGGAAGACACTGCCGACAGCGGTCATGTGTGTGTTTGTAAAGAAGGTCCTGTATTTAATATAAATCGATTGAAATGGTAGATTTAAGCGTTGAAATTGGAAAACTGAAGTTGAAAAACCCGATCATGACTGCTTCGGGAACTTTTGGATATGGCGAAGAATTCGCCGATTTTATCGATTTGAATCGCCTTGGAGGCATCATTGTGAAGGGCACCACCCTGCATCACCGCGAAGGCAACCCTTACCCCCGTATGGCAGAAACCCCAAGCGGTATGCTCAACGCCGTAGGGCTCCAGAACAAAGGCGTGGATTACTTCATCGAGCACATTTATCCCCGTATCAAAGACCTTGACACACGAGTGATAGTGAATGTGAGCGGTTCGTGCATCGACGATTATGTGGCTGTGTGCGAAAAACTCAGCCCTCTTGATAAAGTGGCAGCCGTGGAAATCAACATCTCTTGCCCCAATGTGAAGCAGGGCGGTATGGGATTCGGCACCACATGCAGCGGTGCGGAGAGCGTGACAAGCGCCGTACGCAAAGCCTACGACGGCACAATGATTGTGAAACTCACGCCAAACGTGACCGACATCACCGAAATAGCACGCGCCGTGGAGGCCGCTGGTGCTGATGCAGTGTCGCTCACCAACACCTTCCTGGGCATGGCTATCGACGTGGAGAAGCGCAAACCTATGCTCTCCACCATCACTGGCGGCTTGTCGGGGCCTTGCATTCGCCCTATTGCGGTGAGAATGGTTTGGCAGGTGGCTAACGCCGTGAAAGTGCCTGTTGTGGGACTTGGCGGCATTGCAAGTGGCCGCGATGCCATCGAATTCCTCCTTGCCGGTGCCACCGCCGTGCAGATTGGCACAGCCAACTTCGTTGACCCACAAGTGACCGTTAAGGCTATCGACTACATTGAAGATTATTTGAAACGCCACCAAATAGCGAGCGTGCGCGAATTAATCGGCGGAATGGAGGTGTAACTCACCCCTTCGCCTTTCGCGCCCTCAAAGGGGCTTAAAACGGCTTTACGGTCGTTTTTATCCACAGTCCACACTATAAGAAATCAGAAAAGGTTCAAAAGCGACTTGCTTTTGGGCCTTTTTCTTCAATTTTACCGCCTAAAATTAGGCATATATGATAGAATTTGATAGGAGTGTTCCTGAGAATGATGCTTAGCGGCTACTACGGGGGATAAATTCCTCGAAGCTGTTATCACTATAGAATACCATGATCGATGTCACACGGCGCTCCACAGGTGCCACATTCACGCCTTTTTCCACTGCTGGTTTAGTAGTTTTTTTCGCCATAGTTTGCAAGGCTGCCGAGATGGCCGCCACAGGTGTAGGCGGAGGCGTGGTAGGCTGATACGACGACTCATCATCACCGAATGAAATAGAGGTCATATAGGGTGTGCGAGATTCCTGACCAACTTCCGATGCCGTGGAATTTTCTAAATTCCCAGAGGGTTGAGCCACGGTGGGCGAGGGCATAGAGTTCGCATTTGGAACAAACATATCACCGTCGCCAAACATAAGCCACATTATATTAAGAGCTGGATAGGCATTATGAATTTTAGTGATGAGTTCATCACTTACTTTTTTGTTGCGCCCATTGAGCAGCTGCGATAGAGTGGGACGGGGAATATCGCAAGTGTCGGCGAATGTGGAATTAGAAATTCCGTTATGACTTAAGAAAAATTTTAGGCGAGAAACTATGTCCATAATTGCAAACAGTAAAAATCTACTAAAATATTGAGTTTGCAAATGTATAAACAATTATTTAAAAACACAAATTTATCGACGTAAATCTAAATAATGAATTTGTAAATAGCAAATATCGTAAAACAAACAGCCAAAATATCCAATTCAACATTCAAAACACCCGATTCACATATCCAAAATCCACATTTCACAATTATATTATATTACAACTTTAATTTATATAGATTATTAGACTGATACATAATATATTACTTTATATTTAACCATACTTCACAGCAAATCACCCATCCTGACACAAAAATCACTATAAATTACAACTTTATAATTTAGTATTTATTTAATTGGATTTTAGTGGTTTACACTTATTGTAAATAATTGTTAACCCTTATTTTTAATTCGTTTGTAAACGATTTAATCGTTAATTCTCCAGCACACCATTCAGCTTTCAAAACGCAAACCGAAAAACAAACGAAAACAACCTATTTCATTTTGCAAAGTACGATGTGGTTTTACGAATTAATCGGTGGATTTTGTAATTTAAATTCACAAACACGCGGCGGTAATTTTACCATTTTCTGCGGTGTTTTCGCTCAACTCATTCTCCTGCCATTTTTTTCAATCAAATCCACAATTCGTTCACAAAATCAAATTCTAATCAATTCTCAGAGGGTAATCCACAGCAAAAATATATGGTGTAACCTTTTGATAAACAAATAGGTTACACCACATGATACAGTATGCAAACATGTAAACTGCTTGATGCTTCAGAAAAATGTAAAATAGGTGGCTTTTCACGGCAAAACTGCGCCAAATAGCCCTGTGAGAGCATTTAAATCACTTTTCACAGCGTAAAATCACGCAAAAATCGGTGAATTTTGAATTTTCTGACGCAAAAACAGCGTCATTTTTCTGATAATTCTTTTTTCAGGAATCGGGCAGTGATTGAATTTGGATTCTCTGCCACCTCCTCTGGAGTGCCAAAAGCCACGATTTGTCCGCCATTTCTGCCACCCTCTGGCCCGAGATCAATGATATAGTCGGCGCACTTAATCACATCTAAATTGTGATCGGTGGTAATTACCGTATTTCGCTTTTGGACCAATTTATCAAGCACCGATAAAAGTATCTTAATATCTTCAAAGTGCAGACCGGTGGTTGGCTCGTCGAGAATGTAGAGCGTTTTCCCTGTGTCTTTTTTCGAGAGCTCGGCGGCGAGTTTCACACGCTGGCATTCTCCGCCCGAAAGTGTGCTCGACGGTTGGCCAAGTTTGATGTAGCCCAACCCTACTTCTTGCAGCACTTTTATCTTGTTGAGAATCGCAGGAATTGCATCGAAAAACTCTACGGCTTGATTTATCGTCATGTCGAGGACATCAGCAATCGATTTTCCCTTGAATTTCACCTCCAAAGTCTCTCTGTTATAGCGTTTTCCGCCACACACCTCACATGGCACGAGCACATCGGGCAAAAAATTCATTTCCACCGTTTTATAGCCATTCCCATTACAAACCTCACATCTGCCGCCCTTGGCGTTAAATGAGAAGCGCCCGGGCTTATAACCACGAATCTTCGACTCTGGTAGGTTCACAAACAAATTGCGAATGTCGGTAAACACGCCAGTGTAGGTGGCTGGATTGGAGCGCGGCGTGCGACCCAGTGGCGACTGGTCAACGGTCACCACCTTGTCGATATGCTCCAAGCCCTCGATGCTCTTGTAAGGGAGCGGCTCGGTGAGCGAGCGATACAACTTTTGGCTAATGATGGGCTGAAGCGTGCCGTTGACCAGCGACGATTTACCGCTGCCCGATACGCCTGTCACGCAAATAAACGTGCCCAAAGGAAAGTCCACATCCACATTCTTGAGGTTGTGCCCATTGCAGCCACGAAGCCTTATCACGTCGCCATTGCCCGAACGGCGCACCTTCGGAATTTCTATCTTCTTCAATCCGCTCAAATAATCGGCGGTGAGCGTGCTTTCTTTGAGCATTTGCTTAGGAGTGCCCGCAAACACCACATTACCGCCTCTACGCCCCGCTTTCGGGCCTATATCCACAATATAATCGGCATTGAGCATCATGTCTTTGTCGTGCTCCACCACTATCACGGTGTTGCCCTCGTCGCGCAGTTTTTTCAGTGATGCTATGAGGCGTTCGCTGTCGCGCTGATGCAGACCGATGCTCGGCTCGTCGAGAATGTAAAGCACATTCACCAGTTGCGAGCCTATTTGAGTGGCCAAACGGATGCGCTGGCTTTCACCACCTGATAGCGAAGCCGACGAGCGGTTAAGCGACACATAATCCAAACCCACATCAAGCATAAAATTCAGTCGGCTAAGGATTTCCTTCACGATTTCATCGGCAATTTTCCACTTTTTCGGTTCCATGTGGTTGTGCAAATCGCCGAGCCAGTCGCGCAGTTCGCTAATGTCCATACTCGCAAGCTGCGCAATGTTTTTGCCGTTGATGAAGAAATGCAAAGCCTCCTTGTTCAAGCGCGCGCCACCACATTCAGGGCATACGCAACGCGAATAAAACTGCCCTGCCCATTTCTGCGCCTTTGAGCCTGCCGATTCGTCTTGCTGAAGTTCGATATACTTCACCAGTCCATCGTAGGTGAGGAAATAGTTGTTGGTGCTCAGCGTTTCGGTTTTGATGTTGAGCCGTTCGTCGGTGCCGTTCATGATGTCGTCGAGGGCTTCTTCTGGAAGTTCCGACAATGGCGTGTTGATGTCGCAGCCATATTTTTCACAAATGGCGGCAATCTGCCAAAACACCAGCGAATTTTTATATTTTCCCAAAGGCAGCACTCCCCCTTCTTTGATGGAGAGCGACATGTCGGGCATGATTTTCTCACGGTCAACGAGATTCACATAGCCCAGTCCCTTGCACTTGTGGCAAGCGCCCTGTGGCGAGTTGAACGAGAAGTTGTGCGGAGCCGGGTCGAGGTACGAAAGCCCCGTAGATGGGTCCATCAGTGTCTTGCTGTAATAGGATATTTCATCGGTGGCGGCGTCGAGGATAAGCAGTTGGTCTTTGCCCTGCCTGAACGCCAGTTCCACGGTTTCTTTAAGGCGTTTTTCGTCCTTTCGCGCCACTTTCAAGCGGTCGATCACCAGTTCCACAGTGTGATTCTTGTAGCGGTCGAGCTTCATGCCGAATGTGATTTCGCGCAATTCGCCATCGATACGCACGTTGATATAGCCCTTCTTCCTATATTGCTCGAAAAGGTCTTTGTAGTGGCCTTTGCGATTCTTCACCAGTGGTGCCAGAATGTAAATTTTCTTACCGTCGTACTTGTCGAGAATCAGAGAAAGTATCTTTTCAACGGAGTATTTCACCATACGCTCGCCAGAGGTGTAGCTCACGGCATCGGCGGCACGCGCAAAAAGCAGTCGCAAATAGTCGTAAACCTCTGTAGAGGTGCCCACGGTGGAGCGAGGATTTTTGTTGGTGGTTTTCTGCCCTATCGAGATTACTGGGCTAAGCCCCGTGATCTTGTCAACATCAGGGCGTTCGAGCACGCCCAGCATATTGCGCGCGTACGCAGAAAAAGTTTCCAAATATCGGCGTTGTCCTTCGGCAAAAATAGTGTCGAACGCTAACGACGATTTTCCACTACCACTCAGCCCCGTAATCACGGTGAGCTTGTAGTGTGGAATATCCACATCTATGTTTTTCAGATTGTGGACACGTGCGCCAAGCACACTCACACATTCAGTTTCTTTCCCGTTGAAAATCATAATTTGCAAAGTTACAAAAAGAAGTCAGAAATCAGAAATTAGATGTTAGAAAGATGTTAGAAATTAGATGTTAGATGTTAGAGCGAAGTGCTCCGAGTGCTCCGAGTGCCCCCCCTAAATCCGCATCACCACCTCCCCTACCTAAAACAAAGCTGTGCCACCATCGATAGCGGCACAGCCTTGTTTTACGTTTATTTCAAATCGTTCTTTATTCCACTACGGTAGTGCCGCTCTTCAGGGCGTTTTTGCGGTAGCGGAGGATGTTGATGTCGCCGCTGAGCTTATACACTTTGTCGTCGGCACCTCGTGCTTGAATCACGTAGTAATACACGCCTGTGCTCACCAGTTTGCCGCGATATTTGCCGTCCCAACCGTCGTCGGGGTTGCTAAATTCAAATATCTTGTTGCCCCAAGTGTTGAAGATTGTGCAGTGAAATTCCACAATCGACTTGTGCTTCACTTTCCAAATGTCGCCCACGCCCTCTGTTGAACCTGGAGAGAACACATTTGGGCAAACCAGTTCGCTTTCGCCAATGTGCACGGTGTAGGTGGGACCGTATGCCTCGCAACCGCCTTGCAGGTTCGTGCCCACAAAGCGCCAATACGATGTGCCTGTGGTGTTGAAGGTTTGCTCCACTTCGTCATCGTTGAAGCGCGCCTCTATGCTCTGAAAATCAGGGTCGAGTGCCTTTTGCCACTCTTTGTGGTCAACGGCGTCGGTGCAATACGCCTTAAATGTCACCGTGGCAGGAGCCGAACCGCCCAATTCCTCGCTTTCATCGGTGTTTTCGCCACCTTCGCTGCCTTCACTGCTGTCTTCGTCGTCGCTCTCATCGGTGCCGTCGTTGCGCTTTTGCTTGATGGCTGTGGTGCGAACATCCACGGCTGTGGTGGTGTAGGTGTCGCTCTCCATTTCCACTTCTTCGTTCCAAAATTTGAGGAAACGGTCGCCACTGATGTGGAATGTGGTGTTGCACAGCGGAGCGGTAATCACCAACTGTGGTTTTACCGATGTGAGCACGTTGGTGGTATCCACCTGTGTCCATTGAACGGCGGTTTCGTCCCATACGAGCGTACGGAAATCCAACTTGATTTCACGGCTCAGCACCCTTCTCACACCAGTAATGGTGAAGTACGATATTTCGTCGGCGGATCCATCGATGCTCAGCGTGGCAGTGCCACAATCCTCTGGCGCAAGGGCAGAAATGCTGTTGAAGCGCAAATAGTGGTCGGCATAATTCACCACCCAAACGTAGGTGCGATTAGTGCCTTCCTCAATGATATAGCCCTGCCCGGCAACCACTTGCGCAAGCGTAGTGGTGCGACCATCGGTAGTGATACCCGAAATTTCCTCGGCATATCCCCCACCTTGGCTACCAAAACTATACCACACCACAGGCGTATCGCTCGTCGCCCGATACTGCATACCCACGCCCTGCGTGTTGTAGAGCACATAAATATGGTTCAAACCCGTATTTTTCTCCGGAATCAAGTCGTAAACCTCGTGTGAGCCGCCCACAAACGACACCTGTGCCCACCCCGATACCGAAGCCAGCACAGCCACTATGATGAGTAAAAAAATCTTCTTCATAACATACAAAGATAACCATTATCACCAATAATAACGAAAAATCCGCCCCAAAATTGCCCATACGCAATTTTTCAAGCGGATTCAAAACGTTTTAACCCAAATCTGCGGGGGTTATCATTTCAGCCTCAAAACAGGTTTTGGCTTCAGCCCATATTTCGCTAGTAATATTTTTTAATCTTCATCATCTTCTTCGTTATTGAAGTTATAGTTACTTCCTCTACCAGGTCTATCTCCCTTTCCATTTAGTTTTTTTAGGAACAGGGCCTCCATAACGTGCTACTACTTGGATAACAAAATTACACGATCCCCAAATTCCTCCTTTCACAACCATCACTTCTGTACTATGATATGCAAAACACCCATACTCTATATTATAACAACACACAGTAAACGGCTCTATAGAAGACATAATCAACAACGAACCCATAAAAAACAAGGTAAAAGACATAATACAATATCCAACACTATAATCTCTATCCATCGGGTTATCAGGGACAGCTACAATGACAACACGTGCCGTTAAATAAAGTAGGGCGACATGAACAAATGCAAAACAGAAAATTTGAAAGAGTGCATATAAAGAAAAATATGGCAACGGAGCGCCATATCCAATAGCTACCACATAAAGTGCTACAATAAGCACAGATGATGCCATTCTGAAGTAATACGAAAAAAAATATAAATACGAAACCACTATTATGGCAAAAAGAAAAACATCAAAAAACAAATTACTAAAGCTAAAAACAAATGGAGACATGAATTCTTTACCAAATACTATCAAAAAGAGTAACACTATCCCTACTTTATGTTTTTTTATGTCATACAATGGTTGCTCAAAATAAGGTATCGGCCGCTGTGATTTCGTTTTTTTCTTATAATTTTTCATAATCAATCATTTAAATTTATAATTCTGAGTGTACAACTGTTAATTGTCAATCTGTGATTAGCGGAATTTCATTTTCTGGATACAAACAATCCAATAACAAATACTTCTTCCGTAAATATTTATAATCATTCAGTGCATTAGGATAAGTTGACAAGTATTGATCCCATGAAATTTCGTTTTGATCTTCATCATAAAAGTGTTTGTCTTCTGAAGGGGCATTTGGTATAATGGCTCTAATATCCCCATTACTCTGCATTACCAAAACAGAATTAACACTCCCGTCGTCAACTAAAACAATTAAATTTCCATCAAAAAGCAACCCAGAAAATTCTGCATAGTCTGATTGTGGAAGGCATATTTTCTTAAATTCACAACCTTCCCAATTATCCACTACTATTCTCACTTTAGAAACATCTTTTCTTGCACATGAAACTACAAAAAAAGCAGTCGCTAATATAAATACTATCTTCATTATTATTTTAAAAACATCTAGTTTGACAATATTAAACACATCTGAAATCTTCCGATATAACAATATCCATTCACAATAACGGCGCATACGATTTAGCCATAGTCAATAATCAACCATCTTCTCAATAAAGTCCTTTTTCACAAAGAAAACTGGCTAAAAGAGTAATCGTTGAATCTATATCCAGTTTCGAGCAAATCTCATGTGGTGTATGCATATATCTGCATGGAATTGACACAACAGCCGTTCTGACCCCATTTCCTGATAATTGAATTGGGTTAGCATCCGTTCCTGTGGGGTATGGGCTGACCTCAACTTGATACTTTATATTATGCTCAATAGCTGTATCTTCCAAACATTTAAAAAGATTAGGAAATATATTAGGTCCTTTGGTTAATACACACCCTTCACCTAATTTAATATCTCCATCACTAATAATATTGCTCAAAGGATAATCTGTGGAATGGGTCAAGTCAATACAAATACATATATCTGGCTTTATCGAATTAGCAGCCACGAGGGCTCCTCTCATTCCTATTTCCTCGTTATTTGACGCCACATAGTACACATTCCACGGAAGTTCTTCATTTTGTAGTTTCTCTGCTATTTTTAAAATGACTTCCAACCCAATGCTATCGTCAAAATAAGACCCTGTAATCAAGTTATTAGGCAATGCCTCATAATCAGAGCAAAAATAGGCATAATCGCCCTTACTAACCATCAGCATCGCTTCTTCTTGGTTTTTGGCACCTATATCTATCCAAAGGTTCTCATAAGTCACTTTCACATTCACTTCTTCTCGCAAAAGGTGAATAGGTTTTTTGCCAATGATACCAGTAATCATCCTATCCCCATGCCTTATTATTACTTTTCTTGCAGGAAGAATTGAAGCATCAATTCCTCCTGACGGTTGAACATAGAGAAATCCATTGGCATCAATGTACGTTATCATTAAGCACACCACATCATGATGCGCAATAAGCATAATACTCTCGCCATCGCCGACTTTATGCGCAACCACATTACCTATAACGTCAGTATAAACTTCGTCTGCATAGGACTTTAAAATATTGGCAAGCCCCATTAACTTATCATATTTATCTCTAATCACAACTTATTCATAAGGATTGTTTGGACCATATTTGTTTGTGTCTTCTGCATCTTTTCGTTTTCTTTCGCCTATTTCTGAAATAGTATTCATAGACACATCGTTGATCAGCTTTCTGTGAATGGCAAGCAAATCACTCACATTCTCAGATGAGACTGAATACTCTTTACCATCCAAACCAACCACAGTGTTATCCGTTCCAAGTCGATCTCGTAAGCGTTGTTGCATTAACTCAACCAATTCTTGTTTTCGGTCTTCCTGTGTCACTTCTGAAAAATACTCGTTGTAAAGTTCATTAAAATTTTTTTTCTTATCTTTTAACATAGAACGTTTATTATTAATGGGTCATTTTTTAAACATAGGGGGATTTCTCCCCCTATGTTAATTAACGTAGTTGGTTTTAGAATCCGCGATACATAATACCGCAAGAAATCTCTGTTAACTTAGGACAACCAGCTACAGACATCACGTTTGATGCTTTCTTGATTTTAAGTTCTACTTTCATAACTGAAGGAGTTGAAGGTTATAGGCATACTTCTGGGAGATGCCACTTATCCCTTTATTTAAAATTTTCGTTGTAGTATTGTTTCTTTTATCGGCAGTTTTTGCAACGCATCGATGAGTTGTTCTCGCGTCATAGGCTGATTCGGATTTTTCATCAACTTCTGCGCTAAATTATACCTACACTTTGCCATATAGCAGTTAGTTTCCGCAGGTTTACGAAAATCTCCATGTTCAGTATAATTCACACCAGCGCACAAATTGCAATAGTCGCAGTAATCATATCTGCCACATTCTGTATAATCGCCAACAACGGAATTTCTCCAACATTTTAGTTCTAAACTACCCGTTAGTATTTCATAGGCAGTCTGTTTCTTGAGGTTCCCTAAGTTCAGAGAAAAGGCGACGCATGCTCGAAGATTTCCGTCAGGCGTTAGACAAAATCCAGTTTCACCAGCTCCACAACTACATTGATTAAGGTCTCTTTTTTGCCCACCGAAATTTGGGGCTTCAGGTCCAACATATAATGGAATATTGTCGTCTCTCAACACTATTTGTAATTGTTCCTCTGTCAATCTCAGCTGTTTTGCACATAAGTCACCATCATTGGATTCAGTAATATTGATTTCAAACTGAGGAATAGCCCTATATTTCTTTGCCAAATCTGCCACCATATAATAGGTATGCAAGTTTGGTTGCATTACACAGCATTTAAGATTCAATGGCACAGCCAGTGAAGACAATTGCTCCACTATTTTAATTGAACGATTCCACGATCCCGGAATACGTGTTATTTTATCATGATCTTCTGCAACTCCACTATACACACTCACTCCTACCAATCTTGGATAATAATCAGCCAATCGTTGCACATTGTTCAACAAACGTTGTCCATTAGTGAACACATCAAAAGCTATTTCCTTTTCGTAAAGATATTCAATTATTTCCCAAACAAATTCTTTAGAAAAAGGATCTCCCCCAGAAAGACACACCTTAACCAATCCCATTTCATACATCTCGTCGATTATTCGCTTATAATCATCCAACGACAGTTCTGAAAAGTCTTCACGATGAGAAATTTCTTGATTATTGCGTGTTGCACCAGGGTTATAACAATGTATACACATTTCACTACAGCGATATGTGAGTTCAAACATACAAGAACAAATAGTTTTCCCATCATCAACTGCTGTGAAATAAAGTTGTTCAGCATTCGTAGTAGCCATTGGGAGCTTTTCTTTAGCATCATTGTCACTCCATGCGCCCTGCTGTTGTCTAAAAGCCACCACTTGTTTTCGATAATGTTCTATTCCTTCAGCAAAGACTATTTCATTGGTAACTAATCCATGTTGGGAAAGCAGTTCCATAAAGTCACAAACCGACTCCAACGCTATACCCGTTTGTTCAGAGATAGTGTAAATATCAATCTTTCCATTTCTTTTAACTTGCAAAATATGTCCTATTACAATTGCTGATTCCTCGTCAAAGAAAAAACTGAATCCAGCAATTAAATTATACATAATTGCCACTTTTTTTATCTCATTGTATCTTCCACACGTCCATTCTGGGCGATAGTATTCTTTATTTTCAACGTGTGCCATTGAGCATGTTTTGTGTTTCTCTCGTCCCCAATGTCGAAACGGTTTATGTTATGGTCTAAAAAAGAAAGCGTGGGACGATGTCGTTGTCAATCATCAACGAGGCATCGCCAAACGCCCTAACTCGAAATTGAACAACCCACCCCCACGCTGAAGCTTATAAGGCCTCCCCACTTGTATGGGGGTGGATAATACAAGCACAGCGAAGGCGTTTCTGGCTGCCTCAATATCCCTTGAGTTATGAAAATTGGCGATTTTCGTTGATAGGAATTGAAGCGAAACGCTTTCAAATAATATGTCTTGCAAAATGCGATGATGTAGCGTATGCTCACACCACGCATAATGCAATTGCAAATATATGAATTTATCTTTGAAACGCCAAGCAAATAATCACATTTTCATTCGCCTATTTCAAAACCTCTAACAAGCCACAAAAAGGCTTTAAAAAAATCCTACTATCCTGTACAACATGTTTGATTGGGGACTATATAGAATAATGTGTGGGGGTTGGTGAAATAAAAATGGCGGTTTTGCTTTGTAGTGCGAGTGGATTGCTTTAACTTTGTAGAAGAATTTAGATTTAAACAGTAATCCATCTTAATTTTTTATGATTACATTCTTTAAAAAAGGAGCAAACACCATCTATGCGGTAGGTGCTGACCATGCTCTTTCACCAAAGGAACTTGAGAAGTTAGAATGGCTGCTCGGCGGCATTCAAGTGCAGGACGACACTTTACGAGGCACGTTTATCGGCCCACGAAAGGAGATGATTACGCCCTGGAGTACGAACGCGGTCGAAATCACCCAAAACATGGCGATGACCGGCATCGAGCGCATCGAAGAGTTCACAACCACAAAAGAAAAGGATCCCAAGTACGACAAAATGCTTCAACGTGTGTACCACACATTAGACAGCGACACCTTCACTATCACTCGTACGCCGGATCCTATCGTTTATATCGACGATATTGAAGCCTACAATAAGTCGGAAGGTTTGGCTCTCAGCCCCGAAGAGGTGGATTACCTGAAGGGACTTGGCAAGCGCCTCGGCCGTCCTCTCACCGACAGCGAAGTGTTTGGTTTCTCGCAGGTGAACAGCGAGCACTGCCGTCACAAAATTTTCGGTGGCACTTTCATCATCGACGGCGAGGAAATGCCTACAAGCCTTTTCAACCTCATTAAAAAGACCACCAAGGAATATCCCAACAAGGTGATTTCTGCCTATAAAGATAATGTGGCGTTTATCGACGGTCCAAAGATTGAGCAATTCGCTCCAGTAAATCCTGACCAACCCGACTTCTTCGAAGTGAAGGAAATCGACTCGGTGATTTCGCTCAAGGCCGAAACCCACAACTTCCCTACCACCGTAGAGCCTTTCAACGGTGCCGCTACTGGTTCGGGCGGTGAAATCCGCGACCGTCTGGGTGGTGGACGCGCAAGTTTGCCATTGGCTGGCACGGCTGTGTATATGACCAGTTACCCTCGCACCGAAGCTGAGCGTGCTTGGGAACGCTGCACCATGCCTCCACGCCCATGGCTCTATCAAACTCCTGAAGAAATTCTCATCAAGGCTTCAAACGGCGCAAGCGACTTCGGCAACAAGTTTGGCCAGCCTCTTATCTGCGGTTCTCTCCTCACATTTGAGCACGAGGAAGCAAAACGCCAATTGGCATACGACAAAGTGATTATGCTTGCCGGTGGTGTGGGCTTCGCGAATAAGCGCGACGCAATCAAGGGCACTCCAAAGGCTGGCGAGAAAGTGGTGCTGATGGGTGGCGACAACTACCGCATCGGTATGGGCGGTGGTGCCGTTTCGAGCGTGAACACCGGCCAATACGCCAACGCCATCGAACTCAACGCCGTGCAACGCGCCAACCCTGAAATGCAGAAGCGTGTCGCCAACGTGATTCGTGCCTTGGCTGAAGACGACACCAACCCTATCGTGTCGATCCACGACCACGGTGCTGGCGGTCACCTCAACGCCCTCTCTGAACTGGTGGAAGAAACTGGCGGACGCATCGATATGGCTGCTCTGCCTGTGGGCGACCCTACCCTTTCGTCGAAGGAAATCATCGGCAACGAAAGCCAGGAACGCATGGGCTTTGTGGCTGAGGAAAAGGATTTGGCTCGCATCAAGAAGATTGCCGAACGCGAGCGCGCTCCATTCTATGTGGTGGGCGAAACCACTGGCGACGACCGCTTCGTGTTTGAGCAAGCCGATGGCGTGAAACCTATCGACTTGGGCATGAAGGATATGTTTGGCAGTTCTCCAAAGACTGTAATGACCGACAGCACCAAGCACCACAAATATAAAGCAGTGAAAACCGACGCTGCAAAACTCAACGAATATATCGAAACCGTGCTTCAAATTGAAGGCGTGGCATGTAAGGACTGGTTGACCAACAAGGTGGACCGCTCTGTGACTGGTAAGATCGCACGCCAGCAATGCCAAGGCGAAATTCAGTTGCCTTTAAGCGACTGCGGTGTGGTGGCTCTCGACTACACTGGCAACAGCGGTATCGCCACCTCTATCGGCCATGCGCCTCAAGCCGGTCTTATCGACCCTGCCGCTGGATCTGTGCTCTCTATCACCGAGGCATTGACCAACATTGTGGGCGCAAACCTCAATGGCGGTTTGAAGGCAGTTTCGCTGAGTGCCAACTGGATGTGGCCATGCCGCAACGAGGGTGAAGACGCTGGTCTCTACCGCGCTGTGAAGGCTTGTAGCGATTTCGCTTGCTCCCTCGGCATCAACATTCCTACCGGCAAGGACAGCCTTTCTATGACTCAAAAATACGGCAACAAGAAGGTGATTGCCCCTGGCACCGTGATTATCTCTGCTGGCGGTGAGGTGTGCGACGTGAAGAAAACCGTAAACCCTGTGCTCCAACAAAAGAAGAGCCGTCTCTACTATATCGATTTCTCTGGCTGCGACATGCAACTCGGTGGCTCTGCCCTTGCACAATCTATGGGATTGCTTGGCGACAAGGCTCCTGGCGTGAAGAGTGCCGATTACTTTGCCAACGCATTCAATGCTGTGCAGGCTTTGGTGGAAAACAAGCAACTCTTGGCAGCACACGACATCAGCGCTGGCGGTTTGCTCACCACTGTGCTTGAAATGACTTTCGCCAACACCAAGGGCGGTGTGAACCTCGACCTCGACGGTATGGCTGAGCAAGACATCGTGAAGGTGCTCTTTGCCGAAAATCCTGCTCTTGTGATTCAGGTGGCAAACAACCAATGCGGCAAGGTGGAACGCGAACTCGCAGAGCGTGGCGTGAAGTTTATCTACATCGGTGAGCCTTCTGAAGAGCGCACCGTGACCGTGACACAGAACGGCGACGAATACATGTTCTTCATCGACTATCTGCGCGACCTTTGGTTCAAGACCTCATATCTGCTCGACTGCAAGCAAAGCGGCAACAAATTGGCAAAGGCTCGCTTCGAAAACTATAAGAAGCAACCTCTGCGCTGGCGTATGCCTGCTGGCTTCACTGGTAAGGCGGCAGACTTGGGCATCAACGGTTTCAAGCACGGCAAAACCGGCATCAAGGCGGCTATTATCCGTGAAAAGGGTGTGAATGGCGACCGTGAAATGGCTTATTCACTCTACCTTGCCGGATTCGATGTGAAAGACGTGCACATGACCGACTTGATGACCGGCCGCGAAACACTTGAAGATGTGAATATGATTGTGTTCTGCGGCGGATTCTCCAACAGCGACGTGCTCGGCTCTGCAAAGGGCTGGGCAAGCGGTTTCGTGTGGAACGAAAAGGCTAAAAAAGCACTCGAAAACTTCTACAAGCGCACCGACACGCTGAGTCTCGGTATCTGCAATGGTTGCCAAGTGATGATTGAGCTCAACCTGCTCAACCCTGAATACAGCAGCCAGCCTCACATGGACCACAACGATAGCCACAAGTTTGAATCCAACTTTATCGGCCTGTCGATTCCTGAAAACAATTCTGTGATGTTCGGCAACCTCGCTGGTTCTAAACTCGGCATCTGGGTGGCTCACGGTGAAGGCAAGTTCAACCTGCCTGAAGGCGTTGACAACTACAATGTGGTGGCACAATACAACTACCGCTCATATCCTGCCAACCCTAACGGCTCTCCACGCGGCATCGCTGGTATCGCCTCTAAAGACGGCCGCCACTTGGCTATGATGCCTCACTTGGAACGCGCCATCTTCCCATGGCAGTGCGGCTTCTATCCACAGGCTCGCCAAGCCGACGAGGTTACTCCATGGATCCAAGCCTTCGTAAACGCTAAGAACTGGATCGCCGACCACAAGAAGTAAACAAACACTTCCCTAAAATAACCAAAAAGCCCGATGAATTCGCTTCATCGGGTCTTTTTTTTACCCCAAAAATCAGTGTCAATAGGGTTAAAATGGATTCAGTGGATAAAAAAACCGCTCGCCTTCGGCGAAAAACCAATCTTCAGTAATCAGATATCCGAAAGCGCAAATAAAAAGATAACCCAATCCCCTTTTGATTGGCAGATGCGATGATTTATGTCAACCACAATAGGCGAGGGTGCAAATTGCATCATAACGTAGGGACATGCCTTTGGCATGTTTCCAATGCGTTGACCTTGCCGTTTGCATCGAAACATGCCGAAGGCATGTCCCTACGCTATGGCGTTTTTTCCATCGACGATTCGACAACAGTGCATAATCTATCTCCAGAAATTTTCTACTGAACCTTAAAATGGATTAAATTGGAGTTTTTTCAACATCCATCAAATCCCACCGTATTTCTCGGTGCTATTCTTCTTTTGGGGGCTTGGGATTCCAGCGGGCTTGCTGGCGCGCTGCCATTTGAGCCTCAGCGGAGTTGTCTTGGGGTGCCCATAGTTGGGTGCCTTGCAGTTCGTCGGGCATATACTGCTGGCGCACGAAGTGTCCGGGATAGTCGTGGGAGTACATATAGTCGCGACCGTAGCCAAGTTGCTTCATTAGTTTTGTGGGGGCGTTGCGCAAGTGAAGTGGCACAGGGGCATTGCCAGTTTGCTCCACCAGTTGCAGCGCACTGTTGATGGCATTGTATGCCGAATTGCTCTTTGGCGATGCGGCAAGATAGATAGCGCACTCGCTCAGCGGTATTCGCCCCTCTGGCCAACCAATCTTATTGATGATGTCGAATGTGGCATTAGCCAAGAGCAGGGCGTTGGGGTTTGCAAGCCCAATATCCTCTGCGGCAGAAATGCAGAGGCGGCGAGCGATGAATTTTGGGTCTTCACCGCCAGCGATAAGGCGTGCAAGCCAATACACCGCCGCATCAGGGTCGCTGCCACGAATCGACTTGATAAAAGCCGAAATAATGTCGTAGTGCATCTCCCCGTCTTTGTCGAATGCCATCGGATTCTGTTGCAATCGCTCGGTCACCACCTTATCGTTGAGCACAAACGGCTCTTTCTCGCCCAGCGACTGGTGGAGCAGGTCGAGGATATTCAGCAATTTTCGGGCATCGCCACCGCTAAAGCGAAGGAGTGCTTCCGTTTCCTCCACTCTCACCTCTCTGTCCCGGAAAATAGGGTCAGTCTTGAGGGCATGGTCAAGGAGGCGCAAAAGGTCGTCCTTATCAAGCGACTGGAGCACATACACCTGTGCGCGCGACAGCAGCGGGCGAATCACCTCAAACGAGGGATTCTCGGTGGTGGCGCCAATAAGCGTGACGGCGCCGTTTTCCACAGCCCCAAGCAGGGAATCCTGTTGCGACTTGTTGAAACGGTGGATTTCGTCGATAAACAGTATGGGGCGGCCTTTGGTGAATATGCTTTGCGCATCTTTTTTGCATCGATCGAGCACATCGCGCACATCTTTCACGCCCGAAGTCACTGCCGAAAGCGTGTAGAAAGGCACTTTCGTTTGCTCGGCAATAATGCGTGCAAGCGTGGTCTTGCCCACTCCTGGAGGTCCCCAAAGAATAAACGACGCAATATTGCCACTCTCAATCATTCGGCGAATCACCGCTCCGGGACCCACCAAATGACGCTGTCCTATGTACTCGTCGAGCGACTTTGGACGCAATCGCTCTGCCAAAGGTTGAAAACTCATGATAAAAATAGTGTGTTATGATTCAAGAATTGTATTAATTAATGTCGTCACGTCGGTCACGTTCACCTCTCCGTCGCAGTTGATGTCGCACACCTTCTGCTCGTAGGTGGTGTCGCCTAAAATGGCGTTGATGAGCGCGGTCACATCGCCCACATTCACTTCGCCATCGTCATTCACATCGCCAAGATATGCCACAATTTTGCCAAACTCCCTCCACACTGGTGCCGCCTTGTATCGCCTCACGGCATCGGCGTTGGGCACATAGAGGGTGCGGGCTGAAAGGTCGGTAAACATGCCGAAAGGCGTGGTCACCTCGCGCAGCGGAAGTGGCTCAACCGTGCCGCAATAAAATGATTTGCAACTTTTCATTCCGAAGAATGCGTTTGCACCGATATGCTTCACACTTGTGGGCAGGGTGAACGAGCCCATGATGCCGCAGTTGGCAAAAGCCCACTCCCCTATCGTTTCCAGCCCTTCTGGCAGGGTGATTGACTTCATCGCATCACAGCCATAGAAGGCAAAGTCGGCTATGCTGGTCACCGACGATGGCACGGTATAGCTACGCCACGATGCGTTTTTACGGCTGAATGCCACCAGTGTTTGGGCATCTTTGGTGAGCAATATGCCGTTGATGTCGCAATAGTTGGGATTTTCGGGGTCTACGGTTACCGTTTTCAGTTGGGAGCAACGCTGAAAGGCTCGTTTGCCAATGTTGGTCACATTTTTGCCGATTTTCACTGTTTTCAACGCTGTGCAACCGAAAAACGCCTCTTCGCCAATACTGGTCACAGCTTCGGGAATCACAATATCCACGATCCGTGAGCAACCGTGAAATGCAAATGCGCCGATGCCGGTAACAGTTTCGGGAATGGTGATGGCGGTGAGCGAATCGCAAGCGTTGAACGCATAATCGCCAATGGTGGCGATGCCGTCGGAAAGCACTACGCCTGTAAGGCCGTGGCACGCATTAAATGCGCCAAAACCCACCGACGTCACTTGCTTTCCTCCCAGCACAGCCGGAATGGTGACTTTTCCTGTATAATAATCATCGCCTAACACCACCGTGGCTCTGCCCGATTCATCTACAGTGTAACTGATGCCGTCGGCGACTAATCGCTGGGCGGCTAACGAGAATGTGGTGCACATCGCCAAGAGGATAGCTGATAGGCTGTTTCGTAACTTCATTTTTAACAATATATTAATCTACGAAGATAGCGAGAATGGCGGAGATTAACAACAAACAAACTATAATTCTCAAAAGAAAAAGAGATTTATTTTGTGATTTTATGATTTTGCAGTAATTTTGTACATCGTTTCACAAAATAAGCAAGATAAAATATCAAGGTAATGGAAAACAAGCAAACGGCTTCATATATCAGCACAGGTAAAGGATTATTGGCTCTCTCGCCCATCGTGGTGTTTCTGCAGCTCTATGTGGCTGTATCGGTAATTATCGGCGATTTCTACAAAATGCCACTGTCCATCGCATTCATCATCGCATCGATGTGGGCATTGCTTTTTACGCCAAAGAAGAAAATCACCGAACGAATCGAGATATTTTCAAAAGGCGCAGCCAACTCCAATGTGCTTTACATGATATGGATATTTTTCTTGGCAGGCGCTTTTTCTGCGCTCGCTAAAGGTATTGGAGCGATTGATGCCACCGTGAACCTTGCATTAGCGTCGCTGCCTTCGTCGTTTCTTGTGCCGGGGCTTTTCATCACTGCGTGCTTCATATCCATGTCGATTGGCACTTCTGTGGGCACTATCGTGGCACTCACGCCTTTTGCGTGCCAGCTGGCTCAAAGCACTGGTGTCGACACGGCTTTCCTTGTGTCGGTGGTGCTGGGCGGCTCGTTTTTTGGCGACAACCTGTCGTTTATCAGCGACACCACCATCGCCTCGACACGCAGCCAGAAGGTGAAAATGAACGATAAATTCAAGACCAACCTATGGATTGCGCTTCCTGCCGCCATTGCAACTTTGGGCACCTACATCTTCACAGGCGACATTCAGCACACCGCACACGCTCCTATCACCACAGCATCGTGGTGGAATGTCACACCTTATCTGATTGTGATTGTGTCTGCTATGATGGGCATTAATGTGCTGGTGGTGCTCACCATGGGCATTATCTCGTGCATCGCCATTGCGCTTTGCGGACTGGCTGATGCGAGCCTGATTGACATGTGCGGATATATGGGCGGTGGCATCAAGGATATGAGCGACCTAATTATCGTCACGCTGCTGGCGGCTGGTCTGTTGGGCGTAATCAGCCACAATGGGGGCGTGAAATACATCATTCAGGTGCTCACCCATCGCATCAATAGCTGCCGTGGCGCACAAGCCGTGGTGGCAACGCTGGTGAGCCTCGTGAACCTCTGCACCGCCAACAACACCATCGCCATCATCACCGTTGGCGACATTGCCCACAAAATTTCACAGCAGTTTCAGCTCGACGGCAGAAAGGTGGCAAGCCTGCTCGACACTTGTTCGTGCATCATTCAAAGCCTTATCCCATACGGAGCACAGTCGCTGATGGCTGCCGGCCTTGCCCACCTCAGCCCTGTGGCATTCCTTCCCTACCTCTATTACACCTGGGCGCTCAGCGTGATGGTGATTATCTCTATCGCATTCAATCTCCCTCGCCGCAAAGTTTAGCGACATTCGGTTATCGATTACTGAAGAATCTTGTTGATGAGGGCGGTTACATCGCTCACATCAATGTTGCCATCGCCATTAAAATCGGCGGCATCGGCTGTCACACTCTCTTCCAAAATGATATTAATCAGTGCTGTCACGTCGGTCACATCACACACGCCATCGCCATTCAAGTCACCAACAACGAGACTGCCATCGCTGCTGCTTGCCGTCAGCACCAGCTCGTGAACGGCTCCTGCGCTATTCACGTCTGCCCTTGGGGCTGATATGCGCATGGTGAGCCTGTTTGTGCCCTCTGGCACCGCCAAATAATCTTCAAACACTTGTTGTGGCAGTGCTTCGCTGTAAGCGTGCTTTTTGGTAGCCACCACCTCTCCTTGCTCGTTGAGCAGTTCCAATGTGGGCGAGGCCTTAGCTATGCTGTATTTGGGCTGCGCGTACTCTTTCACCACAATCTTTGCCTGCACCTTGACAAACTTCACAGTTTTCGCACTGAATTGGGGCGAAATAAGCATATAGTTGCCGTACAGATTCACCTTGTTAGTGCAAATGGTGTTGGTGTTCAGTTCCACGCCCGACCGTGTATAAACCCAGTTATCAAAGCTATTAAGATTAAATTCCGCCAATTTCTGGGCTTGGGCAAGAATCCCAAACGCCATCCACAATAGTGTAAAAACCATCTTTTTTCCGAGGAGCAAACTTTTCATATTTTCAATAATTAATTAAGCACAACAAAAGTAATGCTATTTTCGGGGTTTTCAACTATATGCAACAAAAAAAAGTGGCAAGAGCTGTTGCTCCTACCACTTTCTGGTGTCCAAGATGAGACTCGAACTCACACGAACCATTGTTCACTACCCCCTCAAAGTAGCGCGTCTACCAATTCCGCCACCTGGACATTGCTGTGAGCGAAAAACGGGACTCGAACCCGCGACCCCGACCTTGGCAAGGTCGTGCTCTACCAACTGAGCTATTTTCGCAATTTCGCATTATCGGAGAGGTTATCTCTCGTTTGCGGGTACAAAATTAGTACTTTTTATCAAACTTACCAAATATTTTGAAGCAAAAATGAAAAATATGTCTGTTTTCTTCGGTTTTTCCGTACAATTACTTCAAAAGTCCGAAAAATTCGTTCCTCAATTCCACATTTTGAAATGCTCCGCTATATTCAAGTGTGACGGTGGTGGACTCTTGCTTTTCAGCTCCACGCATCTTCATGCACAGGTGTTGAGCCTCGCATCTCACAATCACGCCCTTGTTGGGTAGCGATTTGGCAAGCGCCTCGCAAATTTCAGCGGTAAGGCGTTCCTGCACCTGTAATCGGCGCGCAAACACATCCACCATGCGTGCCACCTTGCTCAACCCCACGATCTTTCCGTCGGGAATGTAGCCCACCGACACTTTACCGAAAAATGGGAGCACATGATGCTCGCATTGGGAATAAAACTCAATGTCCTTAACAATCACCATTTGCGAGCCAGGGTGCTCAAACACGGCAGCCTTGATGATGTCTTCGCCCGACATGTCGTAGCCAACGGTGTTTTCAAGCAAAGCCTTTGCGGCGCGTTGTGGCGTTTTCACCAATCCCTCACGAGTGGGGTCTTCGCCTATCAATTTGAGGATTGCCTTATAATGTTCGGCTATTTTGTTGATTAATTCTTGATTGGAAAGTCTATTTTTGTTCTCCATCACTATATTAATGCTGAGCTTGAATCGAGAAGCTACAGACGAATTTACTTAAATTTGTTTACTTTATCGGTCACCACCACCACGTCGGAACGCATTGCTGGGAACGAACGCTTGATGAGTCTTGCCAGAGACCTTGCCTCTCCGTAGGTTTTGAAATCGCCAAAGCGCAAGCGCCAGCGAGGTGCCACATACGACATGTAGGCTCGGTATTGTGGATATTTCAATGCTATTTTCTTGGCTCGCTGCTGAGCTATGGCACGGCCGTTTTTAGCCGATGTGAATAGCACCTGCACACGATAGCCTGAATATTGCCCCACGATGGTCATGCCTGTAACAGAGCCGCTCTTCGACACCGCTATGCCTCTATTTGCTCTTTTTGTGGCAGGAGCCTTAGCTGGTGCCGCTTTAGCTGGCGCAGCAGCCTCCTCATGCGCTGGAGAAGAGTGTTTCTCCTTCGCCGCAGAGTTGCTTCGCTTAGAAAGTCCACTGGGGGCATTCACGCTCACTTGAGCTTCAACATTCGAAAATCCGAAAAGAGCTATCGCCAATGCCACAACCATGCAGCGCAACGCTCTTCCTTTGCTACACTTTTTCATAGCCATAATACCTTTAAAAGCTTGCAAAAAAGCAATAAAACAAAACTGGCTACAAAGATAATAAAAAATTATCATTGTAACCAATTTTTGTGTATTAAGTAGCCGTTTATCAGCATAAACGGCTCACCTTAGCATTTCTTTTCCTGCCTCTAAAATTAGAAAGCGGTAACGATGCCCATGAAGTCAGCAGCCTTCAATGAAGCGCCACCGATAAGACCACCGTCGATATTTGGCTTAGCAAAGAGTTCAGGAGCGTTAGAAGGCTTGCAGCTGCCACCGTAGAGGATAGTGGTGTCGTTAGCTACAGTTTCGCCATACTTTTCAGCGAGGAATGAGCGAATGAATGCGTGCACTTCTTCAGCTTGGTCGCTAGTTGCAGTCACACCAGTACCGATAGCCCAGATTGGCTCGTAAGCGATAACGATGTTAGCAAATTCTTCAGCGCTGAGGTGGAAAAGTGAGTCCTTCAATTCTGCCTTGATGAATTCTTCGTAAGTGCCAGCGTTGCGGAGTTCGAGGCTTTCACCACAGCAGAAGATGATCTTCAAACCGTTAGCAAGTGCCAAATTCACTTTTTCCTTCAAGATTTCTGGAGTTTCGTTATAATATTCGCGGCGTTCGCTGTGGCCAAGGATCACATAGTTAGCACCAGTAGAAGCTACCATAGCCGCGCTTACTTCACCTGTGTAAGCACCTTTTTCCTTGTTAGCGCAGTTTTCAGCAGAAAGACCTACCTTTTCAATGTCGATAACGTCCTTAACAGCTGTGAGGTGAGTGAAAGGAACGCCAATCACTACGTCGCACTTCAATTCACCAGCAGCAGCCACTGCTTCATTCACTTCCTTTGCGAGTTGTACGCCTTCGGCAACTGTAGTGTTCATTTTCCAGTTACCTGCTACAATATTCTTTCTCATAATTGTAAATAAAAATATATAGTTTTAAAAAAATTATTCCCTGAATTCCGAAATTTTATGCAAAGTTACTTGAGGTTACGGAATTAACCAAACTTTTATCATTCTTTATCACTATTTTCGCCGATGGAATCGTCGTTCTTGGGCTGATAAGCCGAATGGTCGCTTTCGTTATGTGCCTCATTTCCGCTCTGCTTTGGGGATTCTTCTACTGTGGCATTTTCTGTTTCCTGGCTTTCAGCCGGCGCTTGTGGAGCAGGCTGCTTGCGCACATAGCGATAGAACAGGCGCACCAGCACATGTGTGCGATTCAGCACAAAGAGCAGGAGCAACGCCAACAAAAACAGTCTCACCAAGCCCGACATCACCTCGTCACGCTGATAGTCGGAGTTGTACTGCGCCACAGGAGTGCCTTCCGCCCTCACCTTATCCTCGTCGAGCGATGCAAGGGTGCGCTTCCACACCATCTTTCCGTTCTCCACCAGCACCACGGCAGGATTGCCACGGGCTATGGTTTTAAGTTCGCTGTCGTCCATACGGTAGGTGTGGTATGCCGCCATCGAAATGTCGTTCCACCACTTTATATCGTCGGTGCTCGACGACGTTACCGAAAACACCTGATAGCCTTGCTCGGTGGCGTGGGCATATATTTCATTGAGGTCGAACGAGTAGCTGATGTTCACCCCTCTCAGGTCGGGGAACAGGAACATCACCACTTTGCCGGTGTCGGGAAGCACATCTTCCGTCACCTCCACCCCATTGTCGTAGATAGCCAATGGTTGGGTGGCTGATGAGTCGTTCGGCTCTTTACCTTTCTTATAATGACGCTCTACAAACTCCCAGCCATCTTCCTCGTCGGGCACGCTGTCGAGGCTGAACTCTTTTTCCTCGCCATCTTTCTTATACACAAACACCATGTCGGCGGCATCGCCGTCGGCACTTGCCGACACGCCCAACTGGCTTCCCACATGGTATGGCGAGAAATCCACAAGCGGTTGCTTGAAATAGCCGTTATACGCCACCGAGGCCACGAATGTGAACGAAATCACACCCACCACCCAGTTGACGGCTGGACCATAGATGCCATGCACTCGGCGATTGAAAAATGTGAGATAAACGAGCCCTGCCGTCAATGCCACGTTCTTCCAGAACGACGCCCAGTTGCTAATCACAAGCGCATCGCCAAAGCAGCCGCAATGCGGCACACGGTCGGTGAGCGCCAAATCGAGCGTGATGGGCAGCATCACCGCCATCATGCCTATGAGCACCACTGGCGCACCTCTACGAAACGACCCCGTGAGCACGAACACGCCCAGCATAAACTCAAGGGCAGCCAAGGCAAACGACAGTCCGAGCGACGCCGATCCTAAGCTCTCGAAGCCGTACACATTACAGTATTCGGCAAACTTGTAGAATCCGCCCCATGGGTCGATAGCTTTTGTGAGCCCTGAGAACATGAACGTACAGCCCAGAGCCACACGAAGCAGCCACACCAAAGTGCGATTCCACTTCTTTTTGGCAATTTTCTCGCCCCACTGTGGTAATTTAAATATTGTCATCTATTATTCCGCGCCTTCGTTATGACGAATCAGTGCAAACACTGCATAGTTGATCATATCCTGATAGTTGGCGGCTATGCCTTCGCTCACAAGCGTTTTTCCGTTCTGATTCTCAATCGACTTGGTGCGCTCCACCTTGGTGAGAATGAAGTCGGCATAACTGCTGGGACGCATATCGCGCCACGCTTCGCCATAGTCGGTGTTTTTGTTCACCATCAGAGCCTTGGTTTCGGCAATGTACTTGTCGTAAAGGGCTATCGCCTCCTCGCGCGTCATGTCGATGGTGTCGGAGAATCCCTTTTCGAGCTGAATCATGCCAATCACGCCATAGTTCACGATGCCGATGTATTCCGAATAAATGTCGTCGTCGATTTTCGCCTCACCGTTGATTTGAATGGTGCGGATGCGCTTGGCATTGATAAATATCTGGTCGGTGATGGTTTGAGGGCGTGAAATGCGCCACGATGGACCATAATCAGCCATTTTTTTTATATACAGGTCGCGACAGGTGGCAATCACCTCGTCGTATTGAAGTTTTGTATCAGCCATAAATGCAGTGTTTTATAATCGATTATGCAAAATTACAAAAAAATATGGGATTAGAGCCCAAATGTTTCATATTCAGCACAAGAAACATCATCACACTTGGCTCAATTACAGCAACTGCATTCTGTAGCCAAGGCGGTAAAGCTCGGTGGCGGCACCTATGCGATAGAGCGCATGAAGTGCATCCACATAAGCCACATAAGCCTCTGGGGTGGACGGATCTATTCCCGCATGGGAAATAATGTCGTAGGCGGTCTGTGCGCAGTGCATCACCAGCTTTGCTATAGCTTCCTGCTCTGGTTTACCCACACGGAGCACATCTTCGGCAATGGCTTCGTCCATAGCGTCGTAGCCACGCTTATCACGAAGCATGGTGTAGAGGTTTTCCTCCTTGGAGTATCGCTCCCAGTCGGTGTCCCACAGCTTAGCCACAGCCATGCCCACATACATCATCCAGCCCAGCGATGCCAGCGGATAGTTTTGGTATTCGGGCACGCCGTCGGGGAGATAGGCTTCGGCAACCGACTTCCAGCACGCCTCAATATCGGTAAGGTCGGGCATTTGCTTTGGGTCGATACTTCCGTCACGAAGCAGATATTCTCTCAGTTGCGACTCAATGGTCAGTTGAATAGGGCTTTGCATTGTTTTCTATATAATTAGATACGATAAAAAAAGCGATAGCTCGTGGCTTGTATGCCATACGCGAGCCATCGCTTCTATATGAAGCCACATCAAAGGGATGTGATGAAACTCCGATAAATACAGGATTTGAGGGCACCCACACCTTTGTAATCCTCCGGTATCCGAAGATACACCTTTCGGTCGAGGCCCGCCATTGGAAAAAGGGCGCTTGCTCGGGATTTCATTAAGTTTGAAGAGTATCCCAATCAGCTTTGACGTGGCAGAATTTTCAATGAACTTTTGTATTACAAAATTAATGATTCCACTGCCTATTTCCAAATTTTTCCCACAAAAAAATCACACTCCCCCACCAAAATTCTCACTAAAAATTCCCCCACGCCCACCACCTGACCAAAAACCCACCCCCCACCACCAAGTCCGATAGGTCTGATAGGTCCGATAGGTCCGACAGATAGTCCACACAACAAAAATGGACGGAGACGCCCTTTTTGTGGGGCGAATCTGTCCATTTTGATACCCTTAGAGGCACTTCCTTTCTGAGAGTGCCACCCTAATAGCTCAACTATTAAGCGTTCTTAGCCTTCTCTACGATAGCCTTGAATGCTTCAGGGTTGTTCATAGCGAGGTCAGCGAGCACCTTGCGGTTGATCTCGATACCTGCCTTGTGAAGCATACCCATGAGCTTAGAGTATGAAAGGTCTTCCAAACGTGCAGCTGCGTTGATACGTTGGATCCAAAGAGCGCGGAAGTTGCGCTTTTTGTTCTTACGATCGCGGTAAGCATAGGTCAAACCTTTTTCCCAAGTGTTCTTGGCAACGGTCCAGACGTTTTTGCGAGCGCCGAAATAACCTCTTGTAAGTTTAAGAATCTTTTTACGTTTAGCTCTTGAAGCAACGTGATTTACTGATCTTGGCATTTTTTTAAATTGATTTTGAATGTTAGCGGCACATTATTCGTTATTGTGCTCTTAATGTGCTAAACACTCGGTTAATAAAAATGATAAAAAATCTCTTTTTGATTAAAATAAAAAACTAAGCTCTAAAAAGCGAATTACTTCTTAACGAGAAGAAGGCGGATAGAGTTGAGGTTAGCCTTGTCCACGATAGTAACGTGAGTAAGGTTTCTCTTTGCTTTCTTGGTCTTCTTAGTCAAGATGTGACTCTTGTAAGCATGTTTTCTTTTAATCTTTCCTGTTCCGGTAAAGGTGAATCTTTTTTTGGAACCGGAATTAGTCTTAACTTTTGGCATTTTTTTGTTGTTATTTAAAAAAAAGTTATTAATAATCGGAGGCAGGCACTTACCAAGCCTGCTCTCCTTCTTTCTTCTCTAAAGTAAATTACTCTTTTGGAGCTTCCTCTTCAGATTTGGGCTCGGCTGGCTTTTCTGCTTTCACCTTATCCTTTTTTGGAGCATCTTTCACCTTCTTTGGCGAGAGCATGATGGTCATGCGCTTACCTTCAAGCACTGGCATCTGGTCGAGCTTGCCGTATTCTTCGAGGTCGTTGGCAAAACGCAGCAAAAGCACCTCGCCTTGCTCCTTGAAAAGGATTGAGCGTCCTTTGAAGAACACATAGCTCTTCACCTTGGCACCCTCTTTCAGGAAGCCGATGGCGTGTTTGAGCTTGAAATCGTAGTCGTGCGCATCGGTTTGTGGTCCAAACCTGATTTCTTTCACTACTACCTTGGTGGATTTCGCCTTTTGCTCCTTCAAGCGTTTACGCTGCTGGTACTGGTACTTTTGATAGTCCATTACACGGCATACGGGTGGTTGCGCCATAGGGGCAATTTCAATAAGGTCGAGCTCTAAATCGTCGGCAATTTTAAGAGCCTTTGCGATTGGATAAATTCCTTCTTCCACATTATCGCCCACCAAACGCACCTCGCGAGCGCGGATTTGGTCGTTGATTGCGAGTTCGTCTTTATCCTTTTTCTGGTTGCCGCGAAATTTGTTTCGTCCTGCTTGTGGGCGAGGTCCGCTGTTCATTGGTTTGCGGGGCCCACTCCAAAATGGTTTTTTCTCCATCAAGTAATTTTAATCGTTATTATTTCTTCTTCAATACGGCTGCAAAATCGGTCTGTTCAGCAACTTTCGCATTGATTTCGGCTGCAAAGGTAAGAATTTTTTCTGAACCTTTATCACCTTCACCCTGTTTTCTTACAGAAACTTCCTCATTTGCAGCTTCTTTTTCACCCACAATGAGCAAATAAGGGATGCGCTTAAGTTCGTTGTCACGGATTTTGCGTCCAATTTTTTCGTTACGTACATCGATAGCCGCACGCACGCCTTGCTCGTCAAGAACATCTACCACGTGCTGAGCATATTCGTTATATTTCTCACTAATTGGGAGCACCACGCACTGGTCTGATGCGAGCCACAATGGGAGGTGACCGGCGGTGTGTTCCAAGAGCACTGCCACAAAACGCTCCATTGAACCGAATGGCGCACGGTGAATCATCACCGGACGGTGCTTCTGGTTGTCGCTACCAGTGTATTCCAAGCCGAAGCGTTCTGGCAAGTTGTAGTCAACTTGAATGGTACCAAGCTGCCAACGGCGACCGAGGGCATCTTTCACCATAAAGTCGAGCTTAGGACCGTAGAATGCAGCTTCGCCTTCAACCTGGGCTGCCTGCAAGCCTTTTTCTTCGCAAGCCTCAATAATTGCCTGTTGTGCCTTTTCCCAAACTTCGTCAGTACCCACATATTTTTCCTTGTGGTTAGGGTCGCGGAGCGAAATCTGAGCCTCATATTCAAAGCCGAATGTCTTGAACACGAAGTTGATGATGTCCATCACAGCGAGGAACTCCTGCTTGAGCTGCTCTGGTGTGCAGAACAGGTGGGCATCGTCTTGTGTGAAACTGCGCACACGGGTAAGACCGTGAAGCTCACCACTTTGCTCATAACGGTAAACGGTACCGAATTCAGCGTAGCGCAAAGGAAGATCCTTGTAGCTGCGTGGTGATGAACGGAAAATCTCACAGTGGTGAGGGCAGTTCATTGGCTTGAGCAAGTATTCTTCACCTTCTTCTGGGGTGTGGATTGGCTGGAACGAGTCCTTGCCATACTTTGCGTAGTGGCCAGAGGTCACATAGAGGGTTTTGTTACCGATATGTGGGGTGATTACTGGCAAATAACCATATTTGCGCTGAATCTTTGAAAGCATATCCTGCAAGCGGTTGCGGAGCATTGCGCCCTTTGGCAACCACAATGGCAAACCTTGACCCACATTCTGCGAGAATGTGAAAAGTTCCATTTCCTTGCCGAGCTTGCGGTGGTCGCGCTTCTTTGCCTCTTCGAGCATGGTGAGGTATTCATCGAGCATCTTCTTCTTCGGGAAACTGATACCGTAAACACGCACCAACTGTGGACGCTTTTCGTCGCCACGCCAGTAAGCACCGGCGATTGAGAGCACCTTCACAGCCTTGATAGGCTCTGTGCTTGGAATGTGTGGACCTTTACAGAGGTCGGTGAAATTGCCTTGGGTGTATGTGGTGATGTGGCCATCTTCAAGCTCGCTGATCAGTTCACACTTGAGGGTTTGGCCCTTGTCGCCAAAGCTCTTCAAAGCATCTGCCTTGGAGATGTCGGCGCGAACCACAGCCTCTTTGCGTGCCACGATTTCCTGCATCTTCTTTTCGATTTTTGGGAAATCGGCGCTTGTGATGACGTTTTCACCTGGATCGATATCGTAGTAGAAGCCGTTTTCGATGGCTGGACCGATACCGAATTGAATACCGTCGTAGAGTTCTTGAAGAGCTTCTGCCAGCAAGTGAGCTGATGTGTGCCAGAAGGCGTGCTTGCCTTCCTTGTCGTCCCACTTAAAGAGCTGAATCTCGCCATCGCTACAAATCGGGCGAGAGATGTCCCACTCTTCTCCGTTAAATGATGCAGCGAGAATCACACGTGCGAGACCCTCGCTAATGCTTTTCGCAATGTCGAGCGGAGTTACACCACTCTCAAATTGCTTCACACTTCCGTCTGGAAATTTAATGTTGATCATATTTCAGTTTTGTTAGTTTATTCGTGCCATACAACGGCACTACATTGCATTATAAATCAAGGTGCAAATTTACACAATAATTTGGAATCCCGAAACTTTTCAGGAAGAAATTAGAGGCCACAAGTTAGAAGTTGTAAGCAAGTTTTTCAAAAAAGGCGATTGTGCATACTTTTGCTACTGTAATGGATTATCATGTCTTCTCTGTGTGGGCTTGGATCAAGGTGAAATTTTGGCTTTGTGAGCCCCACCTGTTCTTACTTATCCTATTATGAACTGAAGCCGTTACGCTTCAAGCTTTTTATCCTTGATGCATTTTGTCATGGCAAAGGTAAATAGAATAATCCATCCAAAAAAGTCCATTTTTAACACTTTATAAATCAACGCATTAATCACATTAATAGCTCATTCGTTTTAGCACATTGTAGCTTGGAAGCACACCAAGTTCGCCTGCGTTGCTCAGGTCGGCAACGCCTTTCTCACGATTGCCCAGTTTAAAGTACATCAGCCCCCTGTTGTAGAATGCCTCACCCAAGTCGGGTTTGATGGCTATCGCCTCGTTGAAACTGCCTATTGCCGATGTGTAGTCGCCCATCAGCATATAGATGAAACCACGGTTATAGAGCGCATACACACTCTTTGGCGAAAGTTTCAGCACCTCGTTATAGTCGTCGAGCGCGGCAGAGAGCTTACTGTCAGACGTGCTGTGCGCAAGAAGTTTTGCCGCAGCGGCTGCATCTGAAGTGGTGGCTTGAGCACTATTCTGCACATCGCGTTTTTCAAGTTGATATTGCATATAGTAGGCGTTGGCACGCAGGAAGTATGCGAGGGTGAATTTTGGCGACAGACCGATAGCACGGTCGATGTCAGCGATGGCGCGCTCATAGTCTTTCACCATCATATAGTCCATGGCTCTGCCGAAGTAATCTACCGATCGTGGCTTCGACACGGCAAGCATTCCGTTGTAATAGTCGATGCTTTCAAAGTGCTTGTTGATGGTGGTAGAGTCGAGTTGCACCACATCGGCCGAAAGCACAAGCATTTTCGAGAGCAAACGGCTGTCGTTCACTTCGGTCATTTCCTTCATATAGTGCGTTTTGCCGTTGAGTTTGTTCACTATATTATAATAGGTGAGGAAGAACATAGGCATTGGCTCAATGTCCACATTCTGGTTTTGAATGCGACCACGGGTGCGGTTGTCGTATTCAGGCTTCAAACCGTTGTCGTCTTCTACTGTGAGCAGCTGGTTGAATTTCTTGATAATATCCTCCTCGGTCATAGGCTGCTCCACGCCACGCTTTGCGTCCTCAATCTCTTGCGCCATCTTCTTCTCAGCCTTTTTCGCCTCCAAATCGGCAGGATTGAACGACGACACCTGAATGCCCTTCTTCTTGAAAATGGCGATGGCACGCTCGTTGTCGCGCTGTGCACCCTTCACGTCGCCAAGCTTTTGCTTAATGGCGGCACGCTGCATATAGCCCGACTCGAAGTTGGGGTATTTCTTCAAAATGCGGTCGTAGTCGCCAAGGGCTTTGCGGTATTGCTCGGTCATGAGGTAGAGTTGCAGGCGGTTGTAGAGCGCAAGAAAGTTTTGCGAGTCGCGTTGCAGCACCGTGGTGAAGTCGGTGATTGCCTTGGCATATTCACCCACCTCGGCGTTGAGTTGGGCACGGTTGTAGATTGCCACGCTGTTCTCGGGGTCAAGGGTGATGGCATAGTCGTAGTCGCTCAAGCACCCGAAATAATCGTCGTTTTTATAGCGGAAATATGCGCGGTTGATATAGTTGTTCACGTTCTTTGGCTCCAGTTTTATCAGCGAGTCCATATCTGCCGCCGCCGACTGGAAATTGCCTCGCTGCGCCTCGATTTGCGCGCGCACGGCATAGGCGGTGGGGGTGTTTTTCGATATGTCGAGACTCTTTTGCACATACGCAAGTGCGCCCGTGGTGTCGCCGGTTTCGATGCAAATTTGCGCCAAACCCAAATACACACGTTCGTTTTTCTTGTCGTGCTTTTCCAGGTAGTGGAAAGTGGAGTCGCTTTCGTGATACTGCTTGAGTTGCAGTTGGCACAATGCCTTGTTAAACATAAAGTTCTTGTTGTCGGGCTGAATGTCCAAAGCCTTGTCGTAGTCGGTTATGGCTTCGGCAAACTTGCGTGAGTTCTGCCGTGCCACGCCTCGCACCTGATAGGCATCTACGATAAACGGATTGCGGTCGATACACAGCGTGGCATCGTCTTCCGCACCCTTATAGTCGCCAAGGTTGAGCTTTGCCACACTGCGAAAGAAATATGGTTTTGCCAAATATGGCTTCACCTTGATTACTTGGTTGAAATACTGAATGGAAAGCACATAGTCCTCAAAAAAGAGGGAGTTCTGCCCTATGCGCAACACCTGGTCGGTATTGATTTGCGCACCACACACCATGGCACACGCCACAGCCATCAGCGTAAATATATATCGTAGTCGAGTTAGCATAATTAAATGCAAAATTAACTCATTCCTACCACATAACGCCCCCTCTCCACAAAATTTAATCTTTTTTATATCACAACAACAAGCCCACCCATTGCCCATACGCACCTGCGCCGACGGCCGTTCACAAGCGGCTGGCAAATGCCAATTAATATTAAAAGGTTTGTGTAATTGGTGGAAATTTGCGAAATTTGAGATTTGAAAACCAATTGGCTTTACTTTATTATATGAAAAAATATATAATTGCGGCTTTGTCGGTTTGCTTTGTGTTCACTTCGCTCTACGCCGACACAAAAAGAAATACCGACAAGAAAAAGACCGTGTATGAGAAGCAAGCTGTGTCTATTCCGATGGCTGACCAGATGGCAGGCAAGAAAGGACCCCAAAAAGTGGCTATCACTGCCCCCGACAAGCAGCTCTATGGCGAATGGACTATTTTGAGCGTAAATAAAATCGACATCGACACCGATGAGCGTGCCTATATCTTCCTTGATTTCAAAAATGGCAATCAAGTGTATGGCTGCAATGGCTGTAATGCCATCAACGGCCGCTTTAAGCAGAAAGGCAACAAACTGTCGTTTACCGACATGATTCAGGGCGGCGCATTGTGCTACAGCGTGACGAGCGAGCAAACCATCATGGACGCTCTGGCAGAGGTGGCAAGCATGGAAATGCAGCAACTCTACAACATCAACTATCTGGTGCTGAAAAACCTCAAGGGACAAGAGGTGATGCGTCTGCGCCAACTCAATTTCGACTTGCTGAACGGTCCTTGGCTGGTGAAGGAGATTGAGGGCGAGAATGTGCTCGACAAGGAAATACGCCTTGTTATCGACATCGACATGCGCACCGTGCATGTGCAAACCCAACACAACATTATCCGTGGCAAAGTCCACATCGACTCTTCAAAGGAAAACGATGTGCAGTTTGAGGACTTGCAGTATTACCACAACCAGAGCGAGAACGATAAGGAAACCCAGTTGCTGATCAAACTGGAAGAAACCGTGTCGTGCAAAAAGGCTGGCAATATCAGCACCGATATGGAGCTGCTCAACACCGCCGGCGAAACCGTGATTCGCCTGCAAAAAACCGAACTGGAACGCAAAGACCTGTAACAACTGCAATTCAGTTTTTTTGAACGAATAAAAAAAACGGCTACTACCTTTCGAGGTAATAGCCGTTGCTATTTTCTGTGTTTTCTTATTATATTATATAACGAGGAATTAATCTATTGAGTTGCCCTCGAATGCATCGAGGTCGGTGAGTTCGTCTTCGTTGTAGCCGTCTTCGCCATAGAATTCTTCGCCAATGTCGTCGATGTTGGTATTCGTCACTTTTTGAGCTACCACCACATCTTCCACATCGCTAAATTCCTTTGGTGCTCTGCCCTCTTTGCGAGTGCACAGTGGGTCGTGAAGCGAGCGTCCGGGAATGGTTTCCTTCAGTCGCATAAAGAAATATCTTTCCGACACCATGTCGAAAACGAATTTCAGGCGCTGACCTTCATCTTCCAAGAGTTCTTCGAGTGGAGTGTCGTCCATCAGCCAAATGTCGTCGTCAGAGTCCAGACCCATATCCATCACGGTCACTTCTCTTTCCTTATTCCATTCCTCATCGCAGATATAGAATGAATCCACTTGGTCTTTGTCGTAGCCAGCAGCGTCAAGAATTGTATTTCTCAATCTCATGAATGTATCTTCGGAGTCAATCATAATTTCAAGTTTGAAATTTTCTGCCTCTTCCGAACCTACAAGAAATTTATATACCATATATATTTTACCTTATCGTTTATTGATTAATTTGATGCGAAATTAATAACAAAAAACATACTCACAAACATTTCATACATATTTTTTTCGGACTATAAATATTTTTCTTTCTACGCAACTTTTTTTCACGCATTTTTTGCAAGACACCCCTATTAAACTCAAAAAAAACATGCCGTAGAATTTTGATATTTCCCACGGCATGTGTATATGTTTCGCCCCGCCCTACATTAACCCAAATCGGTCATTAGGCCGTATGAGGATTTTTTAGATTACTTCTTGGACCGATTTGGGTTGAAATGCTTCGTTGATACCGAAAATGTGAAGTATGTTTTGGGATAAGGCTGGTTCTTTAATGTGAAGTGCCACCACTCGTTTGAATAATAGTTGAAGCCATGCTTCACCATAGCATCGTGAAGCAACTTTCGGTTGGCGGATTGCTGAGCTGTAACGCCCTTAAACGCATAGTGAGAGCGATTGCCAAAGAAATCGAATGTGCCACCCATATCCACATCTTTAAGCGTTGCGGCATTCACAATGGTCAAATCTATCGTGCTGCCCTTTGAGTGGCCAGAGCACTTTGCAATATAAGTGGGAAACAAAGTGGTTTTATCGTGGAATGACGGATAGAAGTCGTCTTTCATCTTCATGTCGCGCAAGTCTTTCGACCAGCGCACGAAGTGGTCAACAGCAGCCTGTGGACGGTAAGAATCGAATATTTTCAGCAAATAGCCCTTCTGCCGCAAATCATCTGCCACCCTCTTCAGTGCCTCTGCCGCCTCACGGGTGCAAATCGCCACTGGCTCTTCGTAAGCATCAACCCTGGCGCCCACAAAATTGTAGTTCGAGAAATAACGCAATTCCACCACCGCATCAGGAATATAGTCGGTGATTACCACGAAGCCCGAAGCATCATCTGCATTCTTCGACTTCGCTTTCCTGCTATAAGTGTGCTTATGCTTTGCACGCTCTTGCATGATTACAGATGCCATTTCGCGCACACGGGCAAGCTCTGCCTCTCGCAGCTCTGCCTTGTTGCCCTCCGTGAGCGCCGCAGACGCCGACTTGCCACAGTCACCATCCATCTGCCCATACGCCGCCGTGGGAGAGTAAAGCAAAAGCGCACATAATAAATAATGTAGAAGTATCATCTTAGTTTGTGCATTAGTGTACTTTAATAAAAAAAGCACACACACAACCGATGTCACATTTCTTGTGTGCTATCCGTTGTGTGCGTGTGCTGTATTTTTATAGCTTAAGTGCTATCCTATTATTTGAGCACGCCATATTTGCGGAACACTTTCTCAATTTTTTCAAGTGAGAAGTCCACTTGTTCTTTAGTGTGTGTAGCCATAAGGCTGTAGCGAATAAGGGTATCTTGTGGAGCCACAGCTGGAGAAACCACTGGATTCACGAAAATGCCTTCATTCAGCAGTTCGGCAGTGATGGCGAATGTCTTATTCTGGTCGCGAATGTAGAGTGGAATAATTGGTGTAGAGGTGTTGCCAATCTCACAACCCATTGCACGGAAACCGTCGAGAGCGTAGTGGGTAACTTTCCAAAGTTGTTCCTGACGCTCTGGCTCATTCAGCATAATATCAAGTGCTGCGTCAACAGCTGCGGTCGATGCTGGAGTGATACTTGCTGTGAAGATATATGAGCGAGAGTGGTGACGGAGGAAGTTGGTGATAGTTTCATCGCAAGCGATAAAGCCACCGAGCGAAGCAAACGACTTGCTGAATGTGCCCATAATCAAATCCACCTCATCACTAAGCCCGAAGTGGTTACAAACGCCACGGCCGCCCTCACCAAACACGCCGATACTGTGTGCCTCGTCAACCATCACGGCCGCTTTATACTTGCGTGCGAGGTCGCAGATTTCAGGCAAGTTACACACATCACCTTCCATCGAGAACACGCCATCGGTAACGATGAGCTTCACACGGTCGGGCTCGCACTTCTTGAGTTGCTCTTCAAGTGAAGCCATATCGTTGTGCTTATACTTCAAATAGTTGGAGAACGAAAGACGGCGACCTTCAATGATTGAAGCGTGGTCTTGTTCGTCGCAAATGATATAGTCGCCACGGCCAGTAAGAGTAGAAACCACACCAAGGTTCACACCAAAACCGGTGGAGTAAACCATTGCGTCTTCCTTACCAACGTAATCAGCCAATCGGCGTTCGAGTTTCTTGTGAATGTCAAGCGTACCATTAAGGAATGGAGAGCCGGCACAGCCTGTGCCGTATTTTTGGATAGCCTTGATAGCTGCTTCGTGCACGCGCTTATCATTAACTAAACCAGTGTAGCAGTTTGAACCGAACATAAGCACCTTTTTGCCATGCATATACACTTCGGTGTCTTGTTCACTCTCAATCTCGCGGAAATAGGGATAAATACCTAAAGCCTTCGCTTTCTGAGGCTCTTGATATTGTGCTAACTTAGCTTGTAGTAGCTTCATTGTTTATGTTTTGATAGATTTTATTTTAATAAAAAACCTCTGCACCCAAAAATGCAGGCTGCAAATTTACGAAATTTTATTCTATAATGAACAAAAAACAACCACAAAAAGTACAAAAAGTAACATATTTGCTTAAAAAAGGTTTCAAAATGCACACTCACACCACCACATGTGCATTCCTCACACCACCCCACTCCATACAAATTCCATAAGAGATTCCGCGCCTGATTTCGTTCTTTTGGTGTTATAAAAGTCGCATCAGCAAGCACTCATCTACTATAAAATTTGTAGATACGAGCATTAATTGTATATCTTTGCAGCTGCAAAAAGTGTAAAATAAAATCAGTCAATGCCATTGGCTGTATAAACTATTTATCCAGAGATGAGAAAAAAGATTATTTATTTGATTATGTGTGCAATCCCCAGTGCTTTACTTGCGCAAAACACTGGTGTAGAGGGCGGGCACACTTGGATTGATTTGGGCTTGCCCAGCGGAATTAAATGGGCTTCTGCCAATATAGGCGCAAGTCTTCCTCAAGACGAGGGCAACTACTATGCATGGGGCGAAACAACTTTGAAAACCGACTTCCGATGGGCTAACTACTTGCATGGAACAAACCAAAATGCGCTCACGAAATATGATAATTCCGACGGGCTGCTCACACTTGACAACAAAGATGACATCGTTGCCTATATGTGGGGTGGCACATGGCGTATGCCCACCAAGGAAGAATGGGGAGAACTCCAAGAGCATTGTGTATGGACATGGACCGACAACTACAACAAAACAGGCGTGGCAGGATATATGGTCACAAGCAAGAGCGGTGACGCTTCGCTCTTTTTGCCTGCGGCAGGTTGTCGTTATGCAAGTCTGATCAACGAGAAAGGTGCACACGGCTACTACTGGTCGAGTTCGCTTTTCAACAGCACTTCCTATTGGGGGTCTGCCTACCAGTTGCAGTTTGTTCGCTCTTTTGTCAAATCCGACTGGAATCACACACGCTATTATGGTTCTTCCGTGCGTGGTGTGTGTAAACCCAATACATCAACGAGTGTAGAGCTCACACAATCAGACCGCTCCATTTATGCGGTTGGTGGCAGAATCTATTGTGATAAGGCATACCGCATCTACGACCTTAACGGACGCGATATAACGCAGCAGAATGGTTCTCTTTCCAAGGGCGTATATGTAGTGCTGACAGAAAACAGAAGAGAGAAAGTCAGAGTATTCTGATGATATTAACCCGAATAATGAAATTTCACGAGTAATATGAAAAAGACAATAATTATTTTTGCTCTTGCATTAGTGCAGAGCATCATTCTGCCATTTTCTTCAGCAAAAGCAGAGAAGGTTCAGTATTGGGCTAAAGGTGTGAGCGTAGATGGTGGATGGTACAATACCTTTCAGTTCAGGAATGGTTGCTGGGCTGCGGTGAGTAGCAACATGATAGCATGGTGGCAAGATCGCATACAGGAAAAGTATATCTACACAGGCAAGTGCTGGGGTGCAGAAGAAATCAACCAGGAATTTGATCGCAACACCTACTTCAACAAGGGTGGCGACTATGTATATAAAGCCCTCGACTGGTATTTGCAGCAGACGCATCCTACCATCGCCTACACACGCACCAATCTTTATCAGAATTACCTCGCTGAGGGCGACTTTGATAATCCAATCATCTTCACACGAGGCTACTTAGATTCCAATGAAGCGGCAATTACCGACGTGTTGCTACGCTATTTCACTACAGGTAATTACGTTGCGCAAATTCGCGACATGAACCACGCTTGGACTTTGTGGGCGATAGAAGTAGATACCGAAAACAACACCATCACGCGTATATGGGTAACAGATTCAGTTCCCAACGACCGCAATAATCCCAAGAAGGAAATACATTCACTCGAGCCAAAACGCTGGAACAACTATTTCTATTTCGAGCGAGGAATCTACGATGAGGAGAATGGCTCTTGGGGCTCTCAAGCCATCCACCCCGAAGAACTGACATTCTTTGGCATAGAAGGCCGTTTTTTGGTTGACGCTGGCGGTGAGCCTGTGTTCACGCAAAAGGGCTCCACAGCCCCCTAAACTCCCCCGACAAAAAAAGCGACAAGCGTCCCCTGCCACGCACATGGGACGCTATTTTTTTCTCTCAATCGCGAAAGCGTATTCTGTTAAGCACTCGCTTCCCTACGTTTGTGCAACCTTTACCCCACCATTTTTTCAAAATAAACTTCTTCCTTGACCACACATTTTTCTTTAAAATTTCTTAAATTTGTACCGTACTTACTTTTACACGATACCAAATAGACTGTAAACTATACTACAACAATGAAAGTGAAATTTTTACTATTTTTTGCTTGCCTCTGCTCCTTTATGGGGGCATGGGCACAGGATTTTGGTCTGTCGCTGAACATTTCCACGGCAAACCAAGCCACAATCGACTACGATGCCGCTTCGGGCATCTACACCATCACCACCACTGGTGAAGACCCTTTTGTGAGCATCAACGCCCTTACAAGTGCATTACCTGACGACCAGTGCGTGCTCACCTTCGACTACCAATGCGCGCCAGCAACCACTGGTGGCTTGCAAATCTTCTTCAGTCCCACCTATAGCGAGGCACGATCCATCAAATGCGCCGACCTCGCCAACACAAGCGAATGGACCACTTTTAGCAAGGAAATGAAAAATACAATCTCCAACCTCGGTTGGGGTGCGGCTAAAAGCGTGATGCGCATCGACTGGGGTGGACGCAGCGGCGTGACCATCAAGGTGAAAAATCTTCGCTTCCGTGAAATGAACGATGAGGAAAAGAAGAATTACGACATCACTGGCAACAAGGATGCCATGATGAAGTTCAAAGCCGCTCGCCTTCAAAACTACCTCTACAACAATGTTTACGCCTCTGCCGTAAGCCATGTGAGCGTGAGTGCTGACAAGGTGACCATCAGCGGAAAATGCGTAGGGAATGAGGATTTTGCCTTGGTTGAGGCTATGCCTAACATCGACATCACCGAGTGTAAGAAGTTTGCCCACCGCACAAGCGTGAACAATGGCGAATTCAGTCTAACGCTCGACCGCTACGCACAATACGACGGTTTCACTTACGACCGCCTACTTTCGAAATGGGCTATCGTGGGCAATCTTGGAGAAACCGACACTTTGCTCAGCCATGCACGCTATGCCGATGAAGTGACGCCCATATCTTCACCATCCAAACTCACTCCTGCCACCAAGAAGGGCGTGGGCGCAGGCCTTGGCAGCACATATATGCAAGACCTCGTTGACCTCAACGCCAAAAACATCACCTGCAACTGGGTAATCACTCAATTCATTGCCCAAAACAAAATTTGGAGCAACAACATTCCATACATGTACGGTGGCAAGCAATACTATATCAATGGCGACGAGGTTGGCACATGGGACAACCACTTGTCATTCTACGAGAAGCACGGCATTGCCGTTAGCGCCATCATTCTGATTCCGCTTGGCTCTCCCGATGCGAGTATGCGCCCCGTGTTTGTTCACCCCGACAATAATGGAGGCAACTACAGTATGCCCAACATGACCACCATGGAGAGTGTGAACGCCTATGCCGCCGTGCTCAACTACTTGGCTAACAGATACAACGGTAGCGGACACGGTCGTATCGCACATTGGATTATGCACAACGAGGTGGATATGGCTTCCACTTGGACCAACATGGGCAATCCTCCCGAAATGGTGTATATGGACGAATACATCAAATCTATGCGCCTGTGCTACAATATCGTGCGCCAATACGACCAAAATGCATCAATCCTGGGTTCATACACCCACAACTGGACCTACGGAGCCAACGGCTGGAACCCTAAAAATATGCTGACACAGAATGTGCGCTACAGCGAAGTGGAAGGCGACTTCTGGTGGGGCGTGGCATATCACCCTTATCCTGAGAATCTCACCAAATCCGACTTCTGGAAAAACGATACACAATCCACCTACAACCCCAACACCAAATATGTGACTTTCAAGAATCTTGAAGTGATCAACGACTGGATTCTTGCCGACGAAAACAGATACAACGGCTCAGTGAAGCGCAACCTTTTCCTCTCGGAAAATGGCACCAATTCACCAACATATAGCGAAACCGACCTCGCTCACCAAGCCGCTGGCGGTTGTTGGGCTTGGAAAAAGACAAATGCCCTCAATGGCATCGATGCTTTCATGTGGCACAACTGGATGGACAATCGTGTGGAAGATGGGCTGCGCATCGGTCTGCACTTCTTCCCCGACGATGCCGACAACCCTGGCGGAAGAAAGCCGGTGTGGTACGTTTGGGAAGCAGCTGGTTCCGACCGTGAAAACGAGGTGATGGACCCCTACAAGAGCATCTTGGGTATTGAGGACTGGCGTGAGATTTTCATGCTGGCTGAAAGCGAAGGACGCACATTCTCTGCCAACAAGGTGTTTGTTATCGAGGCAGAAGACTACGATGAAGGCGGTCAGGGCATCGGTTACAGCGCACGCCAAGGCACCGACGCAAGCGAGTATCGCCCCGACAGCAAAGATGTGGAGATTCGCCAAGGCAACAGCTACAGCGGTGGCTGGGGATTGGCGCAAATGGGTGCCGACTGGAATGCCTACACACTTAACAAATGGGTGAACGAAGAAAACAAGACCATCAGCCGTGAAATGGCTCAAGAGAATTGGGGCAGTTGGTATAACTACTCGTTTGAGGCCGAAACTCCACTTGAGGTGAACATCTATGTGCACCACGGAGCAGTGTGGAACCAATGGGGCATGGCTGCCGGCAAGGGCTACGCACCAAGCACCACAAGTTACAACATTGCAGGTGAGCCATACCTCAACTGGCCACGCCAATACGCTGGAGCAATGGTACTTTCGCTCGACGGCACAAATGTGCCCACCACTCAAGTATCGCGTCCTGTAGCACCAGAGGCATATCAGGCACGAGGCACTAATTTCAACAAGGTTCTCACCAAGCCCGAAAATTGGACCAGCACCCTCAGCAATGGCGCATTGCAGACCGACACCCTTTGGTTATGGCCTGTGGCTGGCGGCAACAACACCGGCAGTGCCTACTACAATGCCAAACCCGACTACAAGAATGTGCATATCAGCAAAGGCAAGCATGTGCTTCGCGTGACATCGCTTTGCAGCCCTTGGAATTTCGACTGTCTGAAAATTGAGTGCTACGAGCCATCGGGCATCAATGTGGTGCCATCTGCGGTGACTCCTCCGCTGAATGTGTCCCAAATGGGTGGCATCCTCACCATCGACAGCAAAGAGACTGTAGCCATCTACGGCATCGACGGTCGCCTACACGCCACCCTCCCTGCTGGCGTAAATTCCGTCACGCTCTCCAATGGCATCTACATTCTCCGCACGCCTACCCAAGCTAAAAAGTTGATTATCCATCCATAACCAACTCCTGACACACATATCCACTAACATAAGCAACCCCTGCCACACATCAGTGCAGCAGGGGTTGCCATTTTTCTTCACTATTATAAGTTCGGGATAATCCCAAATCGGTCATTAGGCCTTGTGGTATTTCGGAATTTTAGAAGAATGGATTTCGCTTGTTTTTTAATGAGTGATAGCGAGCTATTACGAATTAAAAACAAGCGAAAGGCATCTTATAAAAGCCGAAAGACCGCAAGAAGTAATCTATAAAATCCTTACACGGCCTAATGAGCGATTGGGGATAATGTTAGAAGCCGAAAAGGTACCAGAATGAGAGGGGGTCGATGCCTGAAGATTCCGTTGTATCTTTCACCCCAAAGAGTTCCATCAGCAGACATCCGCTAATTATATCATCTCCTTTAGTGACTCCTTTAGGAATATTTACGGGTTTCAGCCCCATACTTTTTGCAAATGCTCCATGACCAATCGACTTGATGGTTGAGGGCAATTTCAGTTCATACAGTCCCGACTTATAGAAGGCACTGTCAGGTATCGCTGTAATTGAAGTACGGCTGAGGTCTAAGCGAATCAATCCTCTTTCTTGGCTGAGTTCGTTTAGATACCTGAAGTCATCTCTGTTGAGGGGACCTGTCACCACCAAATCGTTGGTAAACAACCCGTAACGGCTTGCCTTAACAGCCTTCTCGATAGCACCTGCTTTGGTATTGCGCACGGTGGCTTTTTTAGACGGCACAAACACCGAACACAAATCCCAAGTAGATACAGGTGTTTCACTCGCCCAATTCTCTGGACGTGTTTTGGTGCAATCCGTAATCGTATCGCTGTCAAGTGTCACCTCTTGGCTCGACAATGGGTAGCCCATTGCATTACCAATCGCCCCACGATGATAATCGCCACTTGCGTAAGATTTTGGCAATGCCAGGCACTCAAGAACATATCCATCAGCAGGAAGAACGAACATATTCACCTTAAAATCTCCTACACTCGCCGACAAATTGCCTGCCACTTTCGCCACTTTGGGGTCTTTGCTCACTACGCAGTAAGCCGTGTCGGCATCAACTAAAGGTGCGAGATACACCCTGCCTTTTGCCGTTTCGGGGTTTTTGATTGTGATTGACAGATTTTTGTAATACGAACTTCCTGCCCACGACTGCACTGAGCACAGCAAGGCGACAAGCACAAAAATCAAGCCAAAAGTTTTTGTTTGCTTCATAAAGTTTTGGTTTTTAGAGTTATTTTTTCTTGGATTTATATATCGAGTATAGTCCTCTCATCAGCATTGTGAGCACAAACAGCCACATGCCGTAGTATTGCAGTTGTGGCACAAACCACACGCATATCAGTAGCGCAGCGAAAATCACCGACATTACTTTCGCATACCACAGCCAAATCTTAGGTTTGCGGACGAGCATCAGCGCAATGGGCAATGGTGTAAATACCGCCATTAAATAATTCACATACAATTCCCCCGTAAAAACCGAAGCGCAAAACATATACCAAAGTATGCACCCAACAGCCGCATTCACGCCCAGTAAGCACCAGTCGAAAATCTGCGATGCACGGCACATTCTGCCCTTTACGTTCATAAAAGTCAAGAAACAGGCGATTACAAGCACCATTAAGAACACAATGTGTGGAGCATAAGCACCATAGCCATCATCTTTAAATATCGTGGCGTTCGACTTGCTGTCAATCAGCGGTTTGCCATTGGCAGGATTCTTAACGAATGGCAAGGTTTTGCCTATCATTTTCGGATAATACAGGTTTATCGCCTGTTTGGGCGTATCAAATTCCCTGCCCAAAAGCGTATTCCATAGTAGCCCAGAGAATGGAGCGCGTGAAAAGAAATCCTTGATGGATTTTCGCCCCGAATCTTCCAACCGTTCAGCCACATCAGGCGATGAGAACACACTTTCTTGCAATGCCGATTCAATCACGCTCAGAAGCATCGAACAGCAATTGTGTTCCGACGGAGAGAATGGGAAATCGCTACCGCCGTCCACCGCATCGTCAAGGTTTGCCCACAATGCCACTTCTTGTTCAGGCGTTAAATTCAGAGGATATTCTTCAGTCAGTCGGTTTTCTTTGTGCACATTATTAAGAAAATCCGATGCGAACAATCTGATATACTCCCCTCTCAATTTGCGATTCAGGTATAGCAGCACAAGGGATTCATCGTCGTTCAGCGCTGCATCAAATTCATAAACGTAATCCACGCTCTGAACTGGGCACGACATTCGTATGGCAAGGTGTCCGCCAGCAGAATAAACCGCATCGCCAGGCGAAACCACTATTAACGAAGCCTTGATGTAGTCATCTTTTTGCATCAGTTCCCTCAAATCTGCTTCAGTAGCCCATGCCGAAAAATGCCCCATCACAAGCAAAATGACCAAAGCGAACAGTCTATTGGTCACTTGACTAATGCACATAGGTTTCCACCCTATCGGTTTGTTCTGAAAAAAACGCATTGTTTGCAGTTATCTGTGTTAAAAAAATCGCTAAAAAGAGGTATCGCCTTTAGCCAAAATCATACCAATTATTAATAATATACGTGGTTGGATAGGACAAAGTTATATTTTTTTTCGCATTGTATAACTTTTTTCTGACATTTTTCTGACATTTTTTATGGTATGATGAGCCGCATTTTTCGTCATTTGGCTGGTAGAAATGGAGGCAGCAGGAAAAATAGGAAAAAACAACTAATATTGTAGCCTTTTTGACTTTCCATAACTTCCTATTTTTCACTATATTTGCATATAAGCCTCACACAGAGCGCAACGAGGCTTACGCATAATTAAAAGTAGTATTATGATAGAAAGAAAAAGAAGAATCATAATGTTGCTGCTATTTATGATTGTAGAGCGATTCTACGCTATGGCACAATCCGACAGCCTATCATCTTGCGATAGCCTGCCCAATGCGTTAAGTCCTTTAATGGTAGATGATTTAGCTTCGCAGCAACTCATATTTCAAGACACACTCCCCCACTATGTGCCATTGAGCGTGGCCGACACCCTCAAAAGATACACCCCCGGTGCCTACGACTTACCCTATTCCGTGACGGGGAAAGCATACGACTGGCATCGGCTTTGGATCAACACCTCTGCGCTGAGCAGCGCATTCGTTGGCACGCTTTTAGTGCTTCAATGCCTGCCCGAAGATGCCACTTCGTGGAACAGAGCCGAACTTCAAGATGTGCCACTATTCAAGCGATGGCGCAACCATGTGCTAAAGAAAGGCCCCGAATGGGACCACGACAAGTTCTACTTCAACTATATTCTCCACCCCTATGCCGGGGCCGTGTATTACATGGCTGCCAGAAGTTGCGGATTCAATGCTTGGCAATCAATGTTCTACTGCTCGTTGATATCAAATGTGGGGTGGGAATTTGGCATTGAGGCGTTTATGGAGCGCCCGTCGTATCAAGATATGCTCATCACTCCGATTGTGGGCAGCCTGATTGGCGAAGGGTTTTACAAGGCAAAACGCGCTATTGTGAACAATGGTTACAGCCTGCTCGGTTCATCGCTGTTAGGCAATATCGTGGCGTTTGTCATCGACCCCGTAAACGAGGTAATGGGCTTGCTCACAGGCAATCCTGCAAGAGAAACGGCAAAGCGAAAATCCACCGATGTCACCGTTTCCTCATCACTAATAGTGCCGAACCACAAATCTTTCCGCTTCGGCCTCTCCCTCATCATCACCCTTTAGTTCCAATCGGACCGCTCCGAGTGCTCCAAAATGAATTATTTGCCTGTGGCGAGTGGGTGATGTGGGGGAAATGTTGTAAATTTGTAAGTTGATTCAAAATGTATTGGAAAGATGGATTTTAAACTTCATTCTGAATATGCCCCAACTGGCGACCAACCACAAGCCATCGACGAACTGTCGAATGGCGTGATGGAGGGTGTGCCTTATCAAACGCTGCTTGGTGTGACCGGATCTGGTAAAACTTTCACCATGGCGAACATCATTCAGCGCACAGGCAAGCCTACGCTCATTCTGTCGCACAACAAGACGCTCGCTGCCCAACTCTACAGCGAGTTCAAGAGTTTTTTCCCCGAAAACTCGGTGCACTACTTCGTGTCGTATTACGACTACTATCAGCCTGAAGCCTACATTCCATCGTCGGACAAATACATTGAGAAAGACTTGCAAATCAATGAGGAAATCGACCGCTTGCGCCTCAGCACGGTCACAGCACTGCTTTCGGGCAGACGCGACATCATCGTGGTGGCTACGGTGAGTTGCATCTACGGTATGGGCAACCCCGACAACATTAAAAACAACGCCGTGGATATAGCGGTGGGGCAAAACATCGGGCGCGATGAATTTCTGCGCAAACTCGTTGATGCCCTCTATTCACGCAACGAGATGGAACCGCAGATGGGCAATTTCCGAGTGAAGGGCGACACCGTAGATGTGTTTGTGGCTGGTGAGGAAATCATTCTGCGTGTAATCTTCTGGGGCGATGAAATCGAAAGCATCGACGAGCTGGACAAGACCACCCAACTCCCCACTGGCAAAACGATGGACAAGTTCAAGATTTTCCCTGCCAATGTGTTTGTGGCAGAAAAGTCGCACCTTGCCGAGATTCTTGGGCAAATCCACATCGACTTGGGCAATCAAGTTGACGCTTTCTACCGCGAGGCACGCCCTGTGGAGGCCAAGCGATTGAAAGAGCGTGTGGAATACGACCTTGAAATGATTCGCGAGGTGGGCTACTGCTCCGGCATTGAGAACTATTCTCGCTACTTCGACGGCAGAGAACCCGGCCAACGTCCTTTCTGTCTGCTTGACTGTATGCCCAGCGACTTCCTCACCATCATCGACGAGAGCCATGTGACGGTGCCACAAATCAGGGCTATGTTTGGCGGCGACCAGAGCCGTAAAATCAACCTTGTGAACTACGGTTTCCGCCTGGAGGCTGCCACCGACAACCGTCCGCTCCGTTTCGAGGAATTTGAAGCCCTCACAGGGCAAACGATATATGTCAGCGCCACACCAGCCGACTACGAATTGCGTCAAAGCGAAGGTATCGTCACCGAGCAGATTATCCGCCCGACAGGCTTGCTCGACCCGAAGATTACCGTTCGTCCTTCGCGCGGTCAAATCGACGACTTGCTGGAGGAAATCCAACTCCGCATCGAACGCCACGAGCGCACCCTTGTCACCACACTCACCAAGCGCATGGCTGAAGAGTTGAGTGCCTACATGGGGCGTATCGGCATCAGGTGTGCCTATATGCACAGCGATGTGGAAACGATGGACCGTATTCAGATTTTAGACGACTTGCGTGCCGGCGCACTCGATGTGCTGATTGGCGTGAACTTGCTGCGCGAGGGTCTCGACCTGCCCGAAGTGTCGCTCGTTGCCATCATCGATGCCGACAAGGAGGGCTTCCTGCGCAGTCACCGCTCTCTCACCCAGACGGCTGGCCGTGCCGCGCGTAACCTCAACGGCGAGGTGATTATGTATGCCGACACCATCACCGCTTCGATGCAGAAAACCATCGATGAAACCGACCGCCGACGCTCGCTCCAACTGAAATACAACGAAGAACACGGCATCACGCCACAAGCCATTATCAAGGCGCGCAATGCAATTATCGGCGTAGATACCGAGCTCCAGCCAAGCGAAGCAGTGTCGAAACACGCTCGCAAATACGAAAACAATGTGGTGGACTACACACCGCTGCAAAAACAGGTGCAAGCCGAGTTCCGCCCAGCAAGTGGCATAGCCGCCGACCCTGTGGTGCAATATATGGCTGCGCACGACATTAACAAGGCTATCGAACGCCTCAATTCCGAGATGGTGAAAGCCGCCAAGGAGATGCGATTCCTGGAAGCGGCACAATACCGCGACGAAATCATCAAACTCAAAGAAAAAATCGAACAAAAATAAGGCATGAAGCAACGACACGACAACGAACGCGACCACCGTATCAACAAGCAATGGCTCCCCACCACAAAAAAGGAAATCGACCATTTGGGTTGGGACCACATTGATGTGATCATCTTCTCTGGTGATGCCTATATCGACCACCCTTCTATGGGCGCGGCTGTGATTGGTCGTGTGCTGGAAGCGCATGGCTACAATGTGGCTATCGTGCCTCAGCCCAACTGGCGCGACGATTTGCGCGATTTCAAGAAGTTGGGTCGCCCTCGCCTGTTTTTCGGTGTGAGCGCAGGTGCCATGGACTCGATGGTGAACCACTACACCGCCAACCGTCGTCGCCGTAGCGATGATGCCTACACTCCCGACGGCAGAGCAGGGCAACGCCCCGACTGCCCCACCGTGGTGTATAGCGAGATTCTGAAACGCCTCTGGCCCGATGTGCCTGTGGTGGCTGGTGGCATCGAGGCTTCGCTACGCCGTCTTGCACATTACGACTATTGGAAAGACCGCCTTGTGCCGTCGATTCTGATGGAAAGTCCTGCCGACATCATGGTGTATGGCATGGGCGAGAAGCCGATGCTTCAAATTGCCGATGCCCTCAACGATGGTATTCCCATCGAAGCACTGCTCGACATACCTCAAACCATGGTTCGCCGTCCGCTCGACGAGATTCCCACCGATGGAAGCGATGTGGTGCTTCACTCTTTTGAGGAATGTCTGCGCGACAAGAAAAAACAAGCGGAGAATTTCCGTAATATCGAGATTGAATCAAACCTGTGGCACGGTCACACGCTGTGGCAAGCCACTGGAAATGTGGCAATAAAGGTAAACCGCACCAATCCTCCGATGACTACCGAGGAAATTGATGCCACTTTCGACCTTCCCTACACCCGTCTGCCCCACCCTCGCTACAATGGCAAGCGAATCCCAGCCTACGAGATGATTCGCCACTCGGTGAATATGCACCGTGGTTGCTTCGGTGGCTGCGCATTTTGCACCATCAGCGCGCATCAAGGCAAATTCATTGCGTCGCGAAGCAAGGAGAGCATTATGCGCGAGGTGAAACAAGTGGTGGCGATGGACGATTTCAAGGGATATATCAGCGACTTGGGCGGACCGAGCGCCAACATGTATGGTATGCACGGCAAAGACTTGGAGCGATGCCAACGCTGCGCTCGCCCATCGTGTCTGCACCCCAAACCATGTAGCAATCTGAACACCGACCACAGTGCCTTGCTCGACATCTACCACACCGTAGATGCAATGCCTGAGGTGAAAAAGTCGTTTATCGGCAGCGGTGTGCGCTACGACCTCTCCATGCACAAAACCGGCGATGAGAAAGTGGACAAGGTGAATCGGCAATACAATGAGGAATTGATTCGCTTCCATGTGTCGGGCCGACTGAAAGTGGCTCCAGAGAACACCAGCGACAAAGTGCTCAACCTGATGCGCAAACCTTCGTTCGACCTGTTCTACCAGTTCAAGGCCATTTTCGACCGCTTGAACGAGAAATACGGACTGAAGCAGCAAATCATTCCTTACTTCATCTCTTCGCACCCAGGTTGCACCGAGGAAGATATGGCGGAATTGGCGGCTATCACCAAAGAACTTGATTTCCACCTCGAACAGGTGCAGGATTTCACGCCTACGCCCATGACGGTGAGCACCGAAACTTTCTACACAGGTTTCCACCCCTACACGCTCCAGCCAGTGTATTCGGCTAAGGCGAAAGAGGAAAAACTTGCCCAACGCAAATATTTTTTCTGGTATGAGAAAGCCAACAAGCCCGACATCGTGGCTTCGCTGCGCCGTCTCCACCGCCCCGACCTGCTCACACGCCTCTACCCCAATAGCGGTGCCACCACCTACCGCTCCACCCCCCCACAAAGGCAAGGAGCAAACGCCCAAAGGCAAAGTGCAACTACACAAAGGCAAGGCACACCCCCCAAAAGTAAAGGGGCAACAACCCACAGAGAGGAAGCACCAAGCCGCAATAGGCGAGGCAACTACCACCCACACCAGGGTCCGACAGGCAGTTTCGTGCCAGTCCGCCCCCACAAAAAGCGTAAATAAAATCCCCTAGGGTGTAAACAAATATTGGTTATATATAGTGAGTGATTATTTGTTAATATAATCACTTATAAGGTTTTTTATCGTTTTCTCGGCATTATCTTGTCCAACTAAACTAATCAAGCGATTGTAGTCTTCAACTTCATTATCTGTGAATGTGATTATAATCCGACGCTCTTCTTTTCCAGCAATGTGAGTGTAGTTTTCAGGGTGCGCCCAAAAGCAATAACGGCAAAAATCCACATCCTTTTTCGTCCAGTTGGAACAATGCTCACAAGTCCAAGATTTTGCCCTATTCGCAGATGGGCTCAACAGCATATAACAGTCAATATTCTTTTCATCTTGCTCACCTCCAATTTCGTATGGTATTCTGTGGTCGACTTGCAATAATCGCTCATCAATTTGCTGATGATAGATAGAGCATACCGTTCCATATTTATCGACAAGTGCTTTTTTCAATGCCTGCGACAGTGCTGTGCGCCCTGCTGTCTTTTGAACTTTGTCTTCCACAAAAACAGGATTGCCAAATCTATATGCTGCAATCGTTCTTCCATCAGACGACTTCACTCGATAGGTTTCCAAATTCACCCCACGCTCCCTAACATCTCTTGCTGCACGAGGAGCATGCTCATAACCATAAACGCGGGTCAATTCTTCCGTAGTTATGTAGCCATTTTTTATGATATGCTGTATTACTACCGAAGGACGCTTGTCCTTAATCAAGTTTAACTTACTCAAATCTTCTTCTGAAAGTTTCATAACACTAATGATAATTGTTCATTCATCATTGGGACTACGATATTGCGTAGATTTCGGCTTAAATACAGGGCTTCACGTGTCGTTTCTTTTTTGCCCAAAAGCAGACTTTGGCTTGAAAGACCAGCATTTAACATCACTTTTTTCAGACCCAATTCAGCAGGCAAATCATGTCCATACTGCTTATCTCCACAAGTGCCGTCATAGCTGATAATGAAATCAATACCTCTACGATTCAAATCCTCCACACAATCCACAAACTCGTTGAAATCAATACCTGAAAAATAACGACAGTCTCTTGATGTGCAAACACCTTGATACGGAGGATCCATATACACGATATCGCCTGATTTTGCATTTTTCGTCACTTCTCGATAATCGTTCGACATAAATTCCGTCTTTCCTTTGAGAAGACTTGAAATCATATACACATTCCGAGCAAGATTTTTTGGATTTGTGCCCATTCTGCGCTTGTCAGGAGATTGATTGAACATTCCAGAACTACTATAACGAACCGAACCCTTCACACAACGAGCCAGCAAATACAACATATTTGCCGCACATTGATTTCCTTTATTGAAATCTTCTCTCACCTTATAAAAGTGCTCCACACTACCACCCTTAAAAGTCAACTGCTCACACCAAACTTTAGTATAATTATCAATAAGTCGCTGAGGGTTGGTGATAGATTCCTCCAAAATATTAACAAGGGGCTTATTTAAGTCATTCAAGAGATAGCGATCTGTTCGATTTTGACTTGAAACGGCTATTGTTATTGCCGCCATGCCAGCAAAAGGTTCTATCAAACGATTGAACTTTTGGGGAATATAACGAAGTATTTGAGGCGCAAGATTTCGTTTTGAGCCTTGATACTGTACTATATGTGGTGTAGTTCCATTCATTTCAATTGCAGCTTTTTCTGCTTATCATCTATTATTAATGCTAATAACTCTAAAGCCAATAACAATAATGCAAATTTAAACAAGATTCTCGAAAAAGTAAAGTTTTTGGAGAGATATAATTTTTTTACACCACTTTTGAGATTATAAACTATATGAACCAATTATTATAACAAGATACAAATTAGGGCGTATTTCCTGTGGCAAGGGCTTTTATTATTGGAGGAAAAGTCATATTTTTGCGTTTTCAAACTAAGGTAAATAAAACCAACGAAACAATATCACGATATGAATATCTCAATTTACACCATCACTTCGGAACTTCACGATAAGGTGGCTCTCAATCAAGCCACTAAGGAATTTTTGGGTGCTCTTGATTTTGAATACGATTTCAAGGACAGTGATTACAGCGCCTACGGCAACGCTGACCTCAATTTGATATATGTGCGCACAGGCGGCACCGAGGGAGTGTTTAAGAAAATACAGCCTCTGCTGATGGAGCGCAGTTCACGTCCATTCTATCTGCTCACCTCTGGCAAAAGCAACTCGCTGGCGGCGTCGATGGAGATTCTTTCCTATCTGAACATGAACAAGTTGAAGGGCGAAATCATTCATGGCGATGCGGCGTACATCAGCACTCGCGTGAAGGAGTTGGCACAGGTGGAAAGCGCACGCAAAAAACTCATCGGCACGAGGCTCGGTGTGATAGGCGCACCAAGCGACTGGCTGATTTCAAGCATCGCAAGCCCTGTGGCGGTGAAACAGAAACTCGGAATCGAGATTGTGAACATTGCCATCGACGAGGTGGTTGATGCCTACAATGCCATAGCCGACACGCCAAGCGACTGCGCCACACTCGCCGAAAAAGCCACCACCAAGGCGACTAAAGAGGCTGTGCCAGGTGCCGTGAAACTCTATTATGCGCTGAAAGAGGTGGTGAGCCGACACCGCCTGAACGGCTTCACCATTCGCTGCTTCGACTTGCTGGACGTGGTGCGCAACACCAGTTGCTACGCACTTGCGCGCCTCAACGCCGAGGGCATAGTGGCAGGCTGCGAGGGCGATATTCCCACCTTGCTCACGATGATGATTACCAAAGCCGTGACTGGCGTTTCGGGATTCCAAGCCAACCCATCTCGCATCGACCCCAAAACTGGCGAAATGCTGGTGGCTCACTGCACCATTCCTCTGAATATGGTCACTCGTTACGAACTCGACACCCATTTTGAGAGCGGTATCGGTATCGGCATTCGTGGATATATGGCAGAAGGACCTGTCACCATTTTTAAGGTGAGCGGCGACCTTTCACGCCATTTCACCGCCGAAGCCACATTGGAGCGCAGCCCTGCAGAGCCAGACCTGTGCCGTACGCAACAAGTGCTCCAACTCACAAAACCAGAACAAGCCACCTATTTCCTCACCGCCCCCATCGGCAACCACCACGTTATCGTGCCAGGGCATGTGGCATCAATCCTCTCCGCCCTCCTCAACACCTAAACCCACATATACAAAATATACAAACAGCAACGGAGAATTTGCATCGCGCAAATTCTCCGTCTTGTTTATATAAATAGTATCAAAAAGGTTTTTACCTAAAGCCTAACGACTTTGTGTTTACATTTTTCATAAAGTACTCGTGCGTGAGTTCTTTTATGTTGCGTTTGCGCCACGGTAGCAGGAACATGAGCAGCGCGCATGCCATGCAGAGATAGAAGGTCCATGCCGACATCTCTTTAATAGATGTGAGGGTGGCTTGCACCTGTAGTTTGCCCTTCACTGCCATGGCAGCCATGTTTTGCGCCTCGGTTTCGGTTTTGCCCTGATATTGCATACCGCGCACAGTTTGATCGTAGTTTTTCGCTACATCAATGTTGGTGCGGTCGTAATCCTGTGCAAAGCGTGTCACATAATATTGTTGGCGCTGTTGCAGCACTTTGGTATAAAGTGCCGCTCCGATGCTTGGTGCTATCACCATACGCACGGTGAGCATGATGCACACCCATGTAGATAAGAATCGGTAAGGCATACGCTGGTTTGCCATTGTGGAAATCAGCGAGTAGAGCAGCATCATACCGGTGGAGCGGATAATGATTGGCCACTTCATGCGCTCCAACATGCCTTCGTTTTGCACCTCATAGAACATATACAGCGCATACGCACCAATGAACAAGAAACCGAGGGCATACATCCACTTCAGGTGAACATTCTTGCGGCTGGCTATAATCGCAAACACCACGCCTGCGAAATAGCCCACCATCACCCAGTTGCCCAAGGTGGCACTCTGCCAGTTGTCAATCTTCATGCCCACATTCGTAAACACGTTCACAAACATGGCACTGGAGTTGGCAATCATCAGCAGGAAGAACAACAGCACACCATAGTTAATCACCCTGAGTTTGAACACCTCCATGATGAAATACGGCGATTTCCGCGACATTTCCAGATAGATGAACAGCGCAGTGAATATCACGCACACAATAGCGGAGAAGCGTATTGACTTATCATCGAACCAGTCCAATATGTTGCCAAACACCATCACATACGCGAATGAGCACAGCATGATGCTAAACACCATCACATTGCCAAACTTGGAGAATGTGATTGGGAATTTGGGCATGGCATAGGGGTGGTATGGCATGGTGAAGAACACGATGATGATACCAGCCAGCATAAATGCCATCATAAAATAGTACACATAGTGCCACTCGTAGGCGTAAGCCAGCCATGCGGTTAGCCATGTGCTGAGTTGACCGATAATCATGAAGAAGCAGTAGATGACTGGCTGCGACACCATTTTCTCGGTGTCGATAGCGTCCCACGCTTTTTCGGTGGTAGGTTCGTTGCCTGGGGTGATATTGTTGCACGCCTCAATGCCGAAAGCATACTTGATGAGCACAAACAAGTGTGCCATCATCAGCGTTTGGCGCACGAAGCCCATGAGCAAACTGCACAGTCCGAGCACGAAGAGCGATTCGGTTTGAGCGCAGATGTTGCTGAGCACGAACAGTATGGCAAATCCCACCAGACACATCATCTTTTCGCGGCGTATGCACACCAGCTCGTAGAAGAACGGCGAGAACGCCGCCATACCTATCGAGGTGCAGAAACCTGCGAACACGATGTATTCCGACTGGATTCCAAGTCCACCCATCATCTCTCCGCTGTTGGCGGAATATACACCACTCATCGTGATCATAGGCACGAAGAGGATAATCATGAAGATGATGCCAAGTGGCTTCGGCACCCATTTATAAAACGGATAATTCTTATAATCTTCAGCCATGGCGCTTACTGCCTATTTTTTCTCTCTGCTTTCACTACCACCATCATACCAGCAGCAAGGCGGTCGTTGTCCTCTTTGCTGATGTTGGTGAAATCAATTCTTACAGGCACACGCTGCTGGATTTTCACGAAGTTGCCAGCAGAATTGTCGGTTGGCACAAGTGAATACTTTGCGCCTGTTGCGCCTGAAATGGCTGTAACTGTGCCTTCAAACACTTCGTTGTTCAAAGCATCTACCGTCATACGCACCTTCTGACCCACATGCAGATTTTCAATCTGGGTTTCCTTGTAGTTGGCGATCACCCACTTTTGATTGTCGGGGATAATGTAGGTGATGGTGGTGCCGGCGTTCACCATCTGCCCTTCCTCGATGGTGCGGCGACCGAGTTTGCCATCGCATGGAGCCACCACAACACAGTATGAGAGGTTCAAGCGAGCCATTTCCACAGCGGCTTCAGCACGCTGAATGGCGGCATCCACATTGCCTCGGCGTGTGGTCACCTCATTCACACCCTTGTAAGCGGCTTCCTGTTGCTTTCTTGCTGCCTCAAGTTTTTTCTTGGTGGCATCGTATTCCACTTCAAGCTGTTCGAGTTGGATAGGTGTGGCAGCCTTGTTTGCCACAAGGTTGCGGTAGCGTTCAATATCTTTTGAAAGTTTGGCAAGGCGCACCTCAATCTCGTCAATCGAAGCCGAATACACCGAAGCCGAGGTTTGGGTGGTTTGCTCAGTGGCGCTAATCACATTTGCGCCCGCTTTTGCATCTTTCAGCGCGGCCTCAGCCTCCATCAGGCGAATGCGGTATTCGCGGTCGTCGAGAATGAGCAGCGTGTCGCCCTTATGCACTTCCTGGTGCTCCTTAAAGCACACCTTTGCGATATATCCCGATGCGCGCAGATTCACGGGAGTGATGTATTGCTCAATTTGAGCGTCGTTGCAAGTTTCGCTGGCTGTGTATTCTTTAAACACGTCCACCAGTCTCCACAAACCATAGGCAATGATGCCAATGCACACAAGGCTCACCACCAGGCGGCGGCCACGCAGAGGCTTAATATCCTTTTTTGTCACTTCGCCATTGTTTGCCTCTGCTTCTGGAGTTTCGTTTTCGCTCACATTTTCTTGGCAAGTTTCTGTTGCGGTCACCTTTTCTTCAGGTGTTTCTTTTGCACTTGTCTTTTCCTTATTTTCCATATCTTAAGTCTGTTTTTTTTCTAAAATCTATCTTATTTCTAATGTCTAAATTCTTACTTCAACTGCTCCAGTTGACCAGTGAGTTTCAGCAGCGAGAGGTTTGCCACCTTATAGCGATAGTAGGCGTTCAGGTAATTGTTCATCGCCTCGCTGATGCGCATTTCGTCTTGAAGAACCACGGTCATTGAGGTCACGCCCTCCTTATATTGATAGGCTGTCACGTTGTAAACGTCCTGCGCCAGCGTGTAGTTGTCGTACTGCTTTTTGTAGTTGCGTTGGCAGTTGTTCACCTCGCTCACGGCGTTCATATAGTTGGCTTGCAGTTTTTTGTATGCGTCTTCATAGCCGAGGCGTGCGCTTTCTTCCTCTGCCTTGGCTTTTTTGATTTTCGAGCGTTTTCCGAATCCGTCGAAGATGGGCACTCTCACCTGTATGCCGATGCCGTTGGAGCCATACCAGTGATTTGAGTCGCCAGAGCGGAACCAGTTTTCAAACTTATCGGTGTAGGCTGAATACATCAAATTGCCTGTCAGGCTCACTGTTGGCAAATAAGCGTCTTTCGCAAGTTTGGTCTGCTTTTGCGCAAGCACCTTCTTTTGGTCGAGCAGTTGGAGTTCATACAGGCTCGTGCTGAGTCCGCAAGCGTTCACCTCGTCAATCTGCCCAGGGTTGATGTCGGTCACCTTGATTTCCTTTTCGGCAGGATAGTCGATGATGAATTTGAGCATGGTGTATTGCTGCTGGAGCATGGAAAGGGCGTTGTCGCGCTGCACGGTGAGGTCTTCTATATTGAAGTTCACACGCTTCACGTCCACCTCAAGGCTCATTTGATTGTCGTAAAAGGCTTGGGTGATGTTGCGGAGTTCTTCCAGTCGCTTGATATTGTCGTTCACCAGTCTTATTTGCTCCAAAGTGTTTTGCGCCATATAGTAGGTTTGGGCAGTCTGCATGATGATGTCTTCGCGTGCCTTCTCGTAGGAGAGTTGGTTGAGTCGGTCGGCAATCTTCGACACCTCCACAGCCGTACGCGCCATTTGGTTGTAGATGGGCATTTGGAGTTGCAAGCCGATAGCGGCATTATACTGGAGAGTTTTGGTCACATTGTATGCCTTACCGTATGCCCTGCCATCGGTCACCGATACTGGTGGCGCAAAATTGTCGTTGATTTGTGCCACAGCGTTCACCTGTGGCAACAGTTTGGCTTGATTCTCACTAATGGAGATTTTTCCCTTCACTATCTCGTTACGGCTTCGCTGGAGCGACAAATTGTTGTCAACAGCCATCTCCAAACACTGGCTCAATGTGAGCGTCTCCTGTGCATTCACCGTGGTGAAAGCGCCGAGAGCGAGACAAAAATACAAAGCAAATTTCATTTCCTTTTTGATAATATAATACCTATTTATAATTACGCAACATTTTTTATTTTAATACAAAAACATGAGCAACTGCATATCCTCACTTTCACAAGCGGCATCGCGCGAGTGGCTCAAAAAATGTGCCATGTATGAATCTTCGTTTTCTCAAAGTGTTGCGCTGCTAAAAGAGCGGAGAATCATAATGACCTCGCAAAAGTACATAAAAACAAATGAACAAAACCCGTAAACCGAGTATTCAACCAAAAGCAAGCATTTTTGGACAAATTATTAACCTAACAATTAATGTTTTTCCATTTTTTTGCTTATTTTTGCACTAAATACCCATCGAATAGAAAAGCAAAAATCATATTTATTAACTTTAACTAATCAAGCCTATGCGTATCTGTAGAAAATGTGGTGCACAAGTTGCCGACGGAGTGATGGCATGTCCACAATGTGGCGCACCAATGATTGAACCTCCCAAAACTCCACAACAAGATGTAGAGCAAAACAAAGTGATGGCGGTGCTCGCCTATTTTGGCATTCTGGTTTTGATTCCGATTTTAGCAGCAAAAGAATCGAAATTTGCCCGCTTCCACGCCAACCAAGGTCTCATTCTCCTGATTACAGGTGTGGCTTACTCCATTTTTGTGCAAGTAGTCATCAAAATCGTGTCATTCATCTCCTACGTGCTTACAGGCATAGTGGGCATTGCATTAGGTTTGGCATGGCTTCTCCTATTAGTTTTAGCCATCATCGGCATCATCAACGCCGTGAAGGGAGAATTCAAACAACTCCCTCTCATCGGCCAATTCCAAATCCTGAAATAATCCCAGCAGTAAATCATTGAATAGTCAATCTATTAGGAGTGGTAGATAAGTTCAAACACAACTTCTCTACCACTCCTTCCTCTATCCCCATCCCCAAAAAACAGGCAGAGATCGTAATTTAGAAAGCCACACAAGTCGAATAATTCGAAATATCGAGAAATCGATAATCTAAGCAAAATCTAACGTCTAATTTTTTCTTTTTTTCTTTTTAATGGGGCGTTGGAAATTTTATTTTTTGATTGTTTTGAGCAAAATGAATCTCTTTTGTTATCTTTGCATTAATTATTATGAAATTCAGTATTAACAGATAAAAAAGAAGATTTATGAATTTTGTAAAACCATTGATTATGGCTTCTATGATGGCTGTAACCGCTACTGGCGCACACGCCGCAGCGAAGTTTACGCCTGAGTTGCTCAACTCACTCGGTCGCGTGAGCGATGCGCAAGTGTCGCCCGACGGCAAGAAAGTGCTTTATGGTGTTAGCACTCCTAACATTGAGAACAACAACAGCAACCGCGAGTTGTGGGTGATGGACATCAACGGCAAAAACGCTGTGCAAATCACCAACTCCGAGAAAAGCGAAACCAACGCTGTGTGGTTTGAGGGTGGCAAGAAGATTGCTTTCGCCTACCCTAACGAAAAAGGCGTGAATCAGATGTGGGTGATGAACGCCGACGGCACCGACCGCCGTTGCGTGTCGAACATGGAAAAGGACATTGAGGGCTTCGTTCTCAGTCCCGATGAAAAGAAGGTGATCATCGTTTCAACTGTGAAGTATGGCGAAACCACCCAAGACCGCTATCCCGACCTGAAGAAAACCGATGGTCGCATCATCGACGATTTGATGTATCGCCACTGGAACGAATGGACCGCCGAAATTCCTCATCCTTTCGTGGGCGAATTTAACGGCAGCGAGGTGACCGCATTAAAAGACGTGCTCGAAGGCACTCAGTTTGAATCGCCAATGCGTCCATGGGGCGGTGTTGAGCAGTTGGCATGGCTCCCCGACAGCAAGAGCCTGATTTACGTGTGCCGCAAGAAAACCGGCAAGGAATACGCCATTTCCACCAACAGCGACCTCTATCAATACGACATCGCAACTGGCGATACCAAGAATCTGACCGAGGGCATGATGGGCTACGACAACAATCCTGCCGTGTCGAAGAGTGGTAAAATCGCTTGGCTCTCAATGGAGCACGATGGCTACGAGGCCGACAAAAACCGCATTTTCATGCTCGACGGCGACAAGAAAGTGGACCTCACCGCCGACTGGGATTACAGCGTGGACTTCATCACTTGGTCGCCCGACGAAAAGTATATCTATTTCATCTGCCCTTACCAAGGCACCATGCCTATTTTCCGCATGAATGTGGCTAATCGCAAAGTGGAACAAGTGGCTGGCGGACAGTACGACTACGACGGTCTGCAATTCGCTGGCAAAGACTTGCTCATCACATGCCGCCACTCTTTCCTTGAGCCTAACGAGGTGTACAGTTTCAAGGTGGGCAAAGAGCCTGTGAAACTCTCAAGCGTGACCGACCCAATCATGAACACGCTCGGCGATGTGAAGTGCGAGAAGATGATGATTCCTACCACCGACGGCAAGATGATGACCACTTGGGTGCTCCTGCCTCCAAACTTCGACCCTAACAAGAAATACCCATCACTCCTGTTCTGCGAGGGTGGACCTCAATCTCCTGTAAGCCAATTCTGGAGTTATCGTTGGAACCTCCGCATCATGGCAGAAAACGGCTATGTGGTGTTCGCTCCTAACCGTCGCGGTCTGCCTGGCTTCGGCACCGAATGGAATGCGCAAATCTCTGGCGACTACTCTGGTCAGTGTATGAAGGACTACTTGAGCGCAGCCGACTTTATGAAGGAAAAACCTTACATCGACGGCGACCACATGGGTGCTGTGGGTGCAAGTTTTGGTGGATATTCAGTTTACTGGCTTGCTGGCAACCACCAGAAGCGTTTCGCTTGCTTCCTCTCACACGCTGGTATCTTCGACCTTCGCGCTCAATACTGCGAAACCGAAGAATTGTGGTTCGTGAACTGGGACCTCGGTGGTGCACCTTGGGATAAGGGCAACGAAGTGGCTATGCGCAGTTACCGTGAAGCCGACCCTAAGAACTACGTTCAAAACTGGGACACCCCAATCTTCGTGGTGACTGGCGAACAAGACTTCCGTATCTCTTACAGCCAAACTATGCAAGCCTTCAACGCAGCAAGAATGCGTGGCATTCCTGCTCGCATGGTGCTCTTCCCAAGCGAATGTCACTGGGTGACCAAGCCACAAAACAGCATTCTCTGGCAGCGCGAATACTTCCGCTGGCTCGACCAATGGCTTAAAAAATAACTTCAGAAATTAGAAATTAGAAGTTAGAGATTAGAAGTTAGAAGTTAGAAGTTAGAAATTAGAGATTAGAAGCCAATTTCTCCGAGTACTCCGAGTGCTCCGAGTACTCCGAGTGCTCTAAAAAATAATTTCTATCCCCATATCCCATAAGAGGGCCGCAAAACCAAGCGGTCCTCTTTTTTGTTTCCGCTCACAAATGTGCAAAAAAATGGTTTTAATTCCTATGCTGGAGAGGTCGAGGATTTGGTGGCGTGGGGGAAAATATGTAACTTTACAGGTAACTAATTATTAACCCTATTTTATCACTAAACCAACCAATTAAGAAGATATGAAAAAGGCAATTATCGTGATGGCTATGCTGCTCGTGGTGGGGCAAGCATGGGCTTGGAAACCGAAATTTGTGAGCCATACGCGCCACAGCCAAGCGGTGTGACCGACATCGCCACCAGCAAGACAGTGAAAAGCCTGCGCTACTACAACCTTGCCGGCATGGAGAGTGCCACCCCATTCAGCGGTGTGAACATCGCCATAACCACCTATACCGACGGCACCACCACCTAAAGCAAAGTAATCAAATAACAAAAAACGACAACACCATAGTGTAGGGACATGCCTTTGGCATGTTTCCAATGCGTTGATACATTGCCGATTGCATCGAAACATGCCAAAGGTTTGCACAAGCAAATGAAAATCACTAATTTTGTAGTTAATTATCAAAACTCTAAAAAAGTGAGCAACAACCCATTCATAAGTTTCAAAGAAAATCACCCAGTGCTGACCAATTTCGTGCTGGTGATGGTCACTCTGGTAGCGTGCCTCTACGCTTGCTACATTTCATTAGACATCTTCACCGACCACGGCAACCAAACCAAGGTGCCCGATGTGAGGTGGAAACTCATCGACCAAGCCATCGATATTCTTGAAGACGCTGGTTTGAACTACACCATCGACTCCATCTACAACGAGGACTACGCTCCTGGCGTGGTCACCGACCAAAGTCCAAATGCTGGTTCGTCGGTGAAGTTCGCACGCCCTATATTGCTGACAATGAACTGCCTCTATCCTCCACAAGTGGAAATTCCTAAGGATATTACCGATATGGCAGGCACCGATGGTGTGACCACGCTCAAAACACTCGGTTTCCGACATGTGACCACCGACACCGTGCCAAGCGAAATGCAGGGCTTGATTATTGAGGTGAGAGTGAATGGACGCTCCGTGGAAGGTGGCACTAAAGCCGCCCTCAACTCCAAGATTGTGGTTTCGATTGGCGACGGCTCTGTTGATGCCATTGAATTCGACCCTCTGGGCTCACAGCGCGACTCCCTCATCAAGCAGAAGATTAAGAGTGGAGAATTCCAAATCATCACCGACTCGCTCGGCAACACACGTCTTGTTCCACGCTCTAAACGATAATATGGCAGAAGAATTTACCGATATAGAAGATTTTGACATCAGTTGCCATTCCGAAATCCAGCAAGATTTCAGCGACCCCGATTTCAGCGAAAATGGCACAGACTACTGGGAACACTACCGCTTCGAGGTAGAAAAAGGGCAAGTGCTTTTGCGTATCGACAAATACCTTGTGGAGCGCATCAAGGGCACTTCAAGAAACCGTATTCAAAACGCAGCCGAAGCGCAGTGTATTCGCGTGAACGGCAAGCCTGTGAAGTCGAACTACCGCGTGCACCCCGGCGAAATCATCACCGTGGTGATGGACCGTCCACGCTACGAAAATGAGATTATAGCACAAGACATCCCCATCGACATCGTGTATGAAGACGATGCCTTGCTGGTGGTGAACAAGCCTGCCGGCATGTGCGTGCACCCAGGCCACGGCAATTACGATGGCACACTGGTCAACGCCCTGGCATGGCACTTCAAGGACAATCCCGATTACGATGTGACCGACCCACGAATGGGGCTCGTTCACCGCATCGATAAAGACACCTCCGGGCTGCTGGTGGTGGCCAAAACGCCAAACGCCAAGACCTCGCTCGGCAAGCAGTTTTTCAACAAGACCACCAAGCGACAGTATGTGGCTGTGGTGTGGGGCACGATGAAGGAGATGGACGGTACCATTACCGGAAATGTGGGACGCAGCCTCCGCGACCGTCTGCAAATGTGCGTGTTCCCCGATGGTGAACACGGCAAGCACGCCGTCACCCACTACCATACGCTCGAAAACCTCGCGCATGTGGCTGTGGTGCGATGCCAACTCGAAACGGGCCGCACCCACCAGATTCGTGTGCACATGAAGCATATCGGTCACCCGCTTTTCAACGATGCCCGCTACGGCGGCGACAAAGTGCTGCGAGGCAACACATCGAGCCACTACGCGCAGTTCATTCACCACTGCTTTGAGGTGTGTCCACGCCAAGCGCTTCACGCCAAGACGCTCGGTTTCGTGCACCCCGTCACCAATCAGCAAATGGACTTCGACAGCGAAATCCCTGCCGACATGACCGAACTGATTCAGCGTTGGCGCAACTATGCGGAAAGTTTGGCAACCAAATAAAAAAAACATAAGTGTAAGCCCCACAGGGTTTGCACTTTTTGGTTTAAACCCAACTATATCAATCGTTTACCGATTGGCGAAGCAAAACGAAACGCCCAGAATTCAGAAATCTTTTAACATTTCTAACTTAATGTTGTATAAATTAACTACATTTTTGCGCCACTTTTCGTGCCAAAGTGATAATTTTGCAATGATTAAAAATTAGGCCCCTAATAACCGATTTGGGTTAAAACAGAAGTACAACAACAGAAAAAAATAAACTATTTGCAACTATGGCAGATTCTGTAAACATTAGAGAATTAAACGACTTGATTGCAAGCAAACGCAATTTCATCGACGCAATCACTCAGGGTATGGACCAAACAATCGTGGGTCAGAAGCACCTTGTGGATTCGCTGTTGATTGCCCTTTTAGCCAATGGTCATATCCTGCTCGAAGGTGTGCCTGGTTTGGCTAAGACACTTGCCATCAAGACCCTTGCATCAATCATCGATGCTAAATATAGCCGTATCCAGTTCACCCCCGACCTTCTCCCTGCCGACGTAGTGGGCACCATGGTGTATAGCGTGCAAAAGGAGAAATTCGAGGTGAAGCAAGGTCCGGTATTCGCCAACTTCGTTTTGGCAGATGAAATCAACCGTGCGCCAGCCAAGGTGCAGAGTGCGCTGCTCGAAGCCATGCAGGAGCGCCAAGTGACCATCGGCGACCGCACCTTCAAACTCGACGACCCATTCTTGGTGATGGCTACCCAAAACCCTATCGAGCAGGAAGGCACCTACCCTCTGCCTGAGGCACAGGTCGACCGTTTCTTGATGAAGGTGGTGATTGGCTACCCCAACAAGGAGGAGGAAAAGCAAATCATACGCATGAACATCGCTCCAACCAAGCAGAATGTTCAGCCTCTCATCACTCCACGCGACATTGTGGAAGTGCGCGACATCGTGAACAAAATCTACATCGACGAGAAAATCGAACGCTACATCGTAGATATCGTGTTTGCCACCCGCTTCCCTTCCGACTACGGATTAAACGAGTTGAAGAGCATCATTTCATTCGGTGCATCACCTCGTGCAAGCATCAGCATGGCACTTGCTGCACGCGCCTACGCCTTCCTGCGTGGTCGTGGCTATGTGATTCCTGAAGATGTGCGCGCCGTGTGCCACGATGTGATGCGCCACCGTATCGGTCTGTCGTACGAAGCCGAGGCCAACAACATCGGAGCCGATGAGGTGATTAGTCAAATCCTCGACAAGGTGGCAGTGCCCTAATCCATAAGGCTATGCCTCCCACATTCATCCAACCATTACAGAAAGGTGCATGATGGACAAGAGTGAATTATTAAAGAAAGTCAGAAAAATAGAAATCAAGGCGAAAGGCCTGTCGCAAAACATTTTCGCTGGAGAATACCACTCCGCCTTCAAGGGGCGTGGCATGACCTTTAGCGAGGTGCGCGAATACCAGTACGGCGACGATGTGCGCGACATCGACTGGAATGTGACCGCACGCCAAAACCACCCCTACATCAAGGTGTATGAGGAGGAGCGCGAACTCACTGTGATGCTGCTCGTGGACGTGTCGGGCAGCAAGGATTTCGGTGCTGTGGGCGAAACGAAGCGCGACATGATGGCAGAAATAGCCGCCACACTCGCTTTCTCAGCCATCGAAAACAACGATAAGGTGGGCGTGATTCTGTTTAGCGACAAAATCGAGAAGTTCATCCCCCCCAAAAAGGGACGAAAGCACATTTTGCTCGTGATTAGCACCCTGCTCGACTTCAAACCCGAAAACAAGGGTACCGATGTGAATTGCGCTCTCGAATTTCTCACCAGCGGTATCAAAAAACGCTGCACCTCTTTCCTTGTGAGCGACTTCATCGATGAGGGCGATTACAGCAAGGCTCTTTCCATTGCCAACAATAAGCACGACCTCATTGCCGTGCAGGTGTACGACAAGCGTGAGATGCAACTGCCCGACGTGGGACTGATGCGTGTTTACGATGCCGAGACCGGCGAGGAGCGATGGATCAACACCAGCTCGAAGAAGGTGCGCGAAACCTATCAGCGGTGGTGGTACCAGCGCCAACTGAAAATGAGCGAAAAACTCCAGCACAGCCGTGTGGATTTAGCGTCGATTGCCACCGATGAAGACTACACGAAAGCACTGCTTGCGCTGTTCAAGCGCAGAGGTGTGGCTCGCTGAAAGCCTATTTCCCCAACGCATTTTTTCTGATAGAGATATAGAAAGCAACAACTGATGAACAGCAGATTCATAACATATATATGCCTGGCGTGTTTGCTCTTTCCATTCGGAATGAAAGCAAAAAACGAGAATGCGCTCATTTCCAAGGCTGAACTCACCAATCGCCACATCGTGATGGGCGACACCACCAGCATGAGGCTGGAAATCGTGCAGCCAAAGAATGTGGTGGCTATGGCTGGACTGGAGGTGAAAGACTCGGTCAGCAGCGTGGTGGAACTTGGCGACATCATTGCGTGCGACACCATCGACTTGGGCAACAACCGCATTCAAATCAATGCCACCTACATCGTTCAGGCATTCGATTCGGGCGAATGGCACCTCAACCCTGCCCTTGTGATTGAGCCCGACACCATTCGATGCGACATTCCTTTGGTCATCAAGGTAAGCCCCGTGAAGGTGGACCCGAATGGCGACATCAAGGACTTCGCGCCAGTTTTCGAGCCAATACGCAAACTGCTCGACTATGTGCCCAACTGGGTGGTGAGCCTCTGGTGGGTGTGGGTGCTGATTTTGGCAGCCGCGGCTCTGCTTTTCGCCTACTTCAAATGGTGGCGCAAGGGCAAGAACCCACTGAAGCGAGTGAAGAAGCGACTCCCGCCTTACGAAGAGGCGGTGGAACGCCTGCACATGCTCAAGGGTATGCAACTGTGGCAAAACGGACGCGAAAAGGACTATTACACAGGCTTGACCGACATTCTGCGTGAATACATCGACCGCCGATTCGGCGTAAATGCCGTGGAAATGACTTCAAGCGAAATTATCGACGCGCTGAAGCACAACAGCGAAACCCAACTCGTCAACGACCAGTTGAGCGAAATCCTTGCCGTTGCCGACTTTGTGAAATTCGCCAGTCAGCGTCCTCTCGCCGACGACAACGAACGCTCATTCCAGCGTGCCGTCAACTTTGTGAACGCCACAAAGCCACAGCCTGTGACCGACAATAATAAGACTTCAAAAACCAACAATAAGGAGGGCAAGAAATGATGAACTTAGCACACCCAGGCTACTTGTGGCTATTCCTGCTGTTCATACCGCTCATTGCGTGGTATGTATGGAGCCAGCGTAAGGCTAATCCAAGTATGCGCATGTCGTCGATTAGTGCCTTCAAGGGGCTTTCCACCAGTTGGAAGGTGTATGTGAAGCACCTCTCGTTTGTGCTGAAACTTGCAGCCCTTTCATGCCTGATTATCATCTTGTGCCGCCCACAGACCTACGACAAATGGTCGATGAGCGACACCGAGGGCACCGACATCGTGATGGCTATCGACATTTCTGCCAGTATGCTCTCGCGCGACCTTCAGCCCGACCGTCTTGAGGCCGCCAAGAAGGTGGCAAGCGATTTTGTGGCGAAGCGTGAAAGCGACAACATCGGTTTGGTGATTTTTGCTGGCGAAGGTTTCACACTCCTTCCCATGACCACACATCAGGCCACGTTGCTCAACACCATTCACGAAATCAGCATCAATATGCTCGATGCCGACGGCACCGCCATTGGCGACGGTATTGCCACCGCCATCAACCGTATTAAGGACGGCAAGGCGAAGTCGAAAAGCATTATTCTGCTCACCGACGGCACCAACAATTCTGGCGTAGTGGCACCGCTCACCGCTGCAGAGATTGCGCAAAAAGAGGGCATTCGCATCTACACCATCGGCCTTGGCACTCGTGGCACAGCCGAAACGCCATACGCACAAGGCTTCGGCGGCGAACTGCTCTACAAGCCTATGCCTGTGACCATCGACGAGGAATCGCTCAAGAAAGTGGCACAAATGACTGGCGGCAAATATTTCCGTGCCACCGACAACGATGTGCTCACCAGCATATTCAACGAAATTGACAAACTGGAGAAAACGAAAATCGACGTAAAGAACTTCACCAACACTCAAGACAATTACATGCCATGGGCATGGGCGTTGCTCTTACTCGTGCTGCTGAATCTCACTATCAGTTACACCGTGCTACGTCGCATTCCATAATGGTTTTCTTACAGCAAACATTATAATATAATAAAGAAAGATAAAGGTTTTGGCTATGTTTAGTTTTGCTAATCCCGAATATTTATATCTCCTTTTGCTGCTCCCCGTAGTGGCAGGCTTGTTTTGGCTCTCTCAACGTGCCAAAGCGAAGAAAATCGCCAAGTTTGGCCGCGCTGGAGTGGTGAAGGGGCTCATGCCTGAGCAGTCGAAATACAAGCCTTGGATTAGGCTGACGGTGGAACTGGTGCTTTTAGCCACCATCGTGGTGATTCTGGCACGCCCTCGTGGTGGCGCACAGGAAACCAACACCACCATGAAGGGCATTGAGGTGATGATTTGCCTCGATGTGTCAAACTCCATGAATGCGGCAAGTGACGACGACGCTCCCGATGTGAGCCGCCTACAACGCTCGAAACAGGTGCTTGAAAAACTCATCGATCGCATCACAGGCAACAAGGTGGGTCTGATTGTGTTTGCTGGCAACGCCTATATGCAGATGCCTATCACTGGCGATGCGCAGAGTGCGAAAATGTATCTCTCCAGCATCAACACCGACATGGTTCCAACCCAAGGCACAGCCATCGGTGCAGCCATCAATATGGCGTGCCAATGCTTTTCGAGCAATCCTCGCACACAAAAAACGATTATCGTCATCACCGATGGCGAGAACTTTGAAGACGATGCCGTGAGCAGTGCAGAAGACGCGCTCAAGAAGGGCATCAGCGTGAATGTGGTGGGTATCGGCTCGGTGAACGGCTCGCCTGTGCCTACTGCCGACGGCGAGGTGCTGACCGATGAGAACGGCAGCCCTGCCATTTCTAAACTCAACGAAAAGGGCGCGATGGAAATTGCCAAAGGTGGCAAGGGCGTGTATGTGAACGGTGCGGCAAGCGATGCCGTGGATGCGCTCAACGACCAGTTGATGAAGCTCTCGAAAACCGACCTCGGCAGTTACAACTATTCACTTGAAAGCGAGTTGTTCCCCATTTTCGCTTGGATTGCGTTTATTCTGCTGATTGCCGAACTGTTTATCCTCGACCGCAAGAACCCAATCCTGAAGCGATTCAACTTCTTCACCAAAAAAGAGCAAAAGAAATGAAATATTCAGCTATATATATAGTATTGTCGATGATGTCGCTCACTTGGCTTTGCGCTTGCTCCAGCCACAACGATGGCAATAAGCCTGCCGAAAGCACTAAAGCGGAGCGCAACTTCATCGTGGAAGGCAATGAGCAGTATGCCCAAGGCAATTACACCGAGGCAGAAGCCGCCTACCGCAAAGCCCTGACGGAAAACCCAAATTCCGCCATGGCGCAATTCAACCTTGCCAATGCTCTGCTACGCCAGGACCCTAAAATGGGGAAAAACGCCCCTGCGCCAGTTCAACCCCAGCAAACCGACACCACCCAGCAAGAGCAAATGAGCGAACAGCTACAACATGCTGTCGAAATTCTGAAAAGCCTTGTGGAAAGCAGCACCGAACCTGCCGTGGTGAGTGTGGCAGCCTACGATTTGGGCAACATTTCCTACAAGCAGCAAGACTATGGTCAAGCCATTGAATGCTACAAGGAGGCGCTTCGCAAAAATCCGAAATACGACGACGCAAGATACAACCTGCGTATGGCTCAACTGAAACAGAAAGACAAGAACAAGAATCAAAACAAAAATCAAGATAAGAACAAGGACAAGAATAAAGACCAGAATAAGGATAAAAACAAGGATAAAGATAAGGATAAGCAAAACAAAGATAAAAAGGACCAAAATAAGGACCAAGACAAAAATCAAGACAAGCAAAACCAACAACAACAGCAGCAAAAAGGCGGTATGAGCCAGCAAAACATGGAGCAAATTTTGCGCACCATGCAGAATCAGGAAAATGCCACCCAGCAGCGAGTGAACGCCGCAAGAGCCAAGCAGCAGCAAGGTGAGCGCGCACGCACACGCAACAAGTGGTAATCCCCCCACCGCCACAGCGCGTATCCGCTTTTTATCACACTACTTTTTTTAGATGATGAAATTATTCAAACATATAATCTACATAGCATTAGCGATTCTGATTTCCGCTCCAGCGCTTGCCCAACGACTTGAATATGTGGGCGGTGGCAACATGGGCGGAAATAAGTTTCAACTGGTGTACCAACTTTCCGGCGTGTCGAGACCCGGCACTTTCAACGCACCGAGCGTTGAAGGCGCTAAGAAACTCTATCAGTCGGGCGCGCAAGCCATCGGTTCAAGTTCAAGCACCACGATAGTGAACGGCAAGGTTATTGAGCACAGCAGCGGCAATGTGTATCGCTACACCGTCACTTTCAAGGCTGAGAAGGAAGGTCGCTTGACTGTAAGCAAAGCCTCTGTAAATGTGGGCGGTAAGCATATCACAGCAAAAGGTTTTCAAATGAATGTGGGCAAGGGCGAACGCCAACAGCAAACCCCACAATCCATCATGAGCCAACTCAGAGGCAGAGGCGTGAACGCCGAAGACCCATTCTCGCAAGGCGAGGAAAAGTCGGTCACTGCCAACGATCTGTTCGTGAAAATCGAGATGTCGAAGTCGCGCGTTTACGAGCAGCAAGCCGTGGTGTGCACCGTAAAACTCTACACCAAGTTCCCTATCAAGGAATTTATGCCGCTCCAGCAGCCTGAATACACAGGCTTCCTGATTGAAGACATCACACCCAAAATGGCTGGCACGGCACGAGTGGAAAACTACCACGGGCAAAACTACTACACCGCCATTCTGCGCAAGAGCATTCTCTATCCTCAAAAGTCGGGCACACTGACCATCAATTCTGGCGAATTTGATGTGATTCCTGTGCAGCGCAGAGTGTATGTGGGGCTCAACAGCGCTATTGCCGTGCCTGTTGATGGCGATAAGTTGCGCATCAAGAGCAACAGCGCATCGGTTCACATCACTCCTCTCCCCTCCCCACGCCCTGCGGGCTTTACCGGTGCTGTGGGTGAGTTCTCCATTAAAGATGCCATCACCCCAGCCAATCTGAAGACTTTCGCCACCGCCAACTACACCGTCACGGTGACCGGTAGCGGCAATATCAAATACATCAAAGCCCCCACCATCGGTTTCCCGAAGGAGTTTGACACTTTCGACCCTCAAAACGACATCAAGACGGCTTCTGAGGGCGACGATGTGAAAGGCAGCATTAAATTCACCTACCAGTTCATTCCACAGCAAGTGGGCAATTTTAGCATCGCCGAAAGCGAGTTTGTGTATTTCAACCCCAACACCGAAAAATACGAAACGCTGAAACTCCCTGCCCACAAACTCACCATAGCCAAAGGCAACGGACAGCCCTCGAATGCAAATGCCGACGGTGAGCGAATGACCGACATTCACCCTGTGCACAGTGGCGACATGAATTTGAGCAAGTCGCACACGCTGCTGCTCGACACCTTCGGCTACTGGCTGCTGATTCTCGTGCCACTTTTCGCATTTGTGGGCATTCTCATCTATTACCGCAAACTGGTGAAGGAGCGCACCAATGTGCAACTCATGCGAGTGAAGCGCGCAAGCAAGGTGGCCCAACGTCGCTTGAAGCAGGCTAAAAAGCACATGCTTGCCAACAACAGCACCGCTTTCTACGCCGAGGTGCTCACCGCTTCGTGGGGCTATCTGAGCGACAAATTAGGTATTCCTGTGTCGGAACTCAGCAAGGAGAACATTGATGCCGAACTGGAGAATTACGGCGTAGATGCCACGCTCCGTGCAAAGATGCTTTCGCTGCTTGAGAAGTGCGAGTTTGCCCAATATGCTCCCGAACTGAGCGGCAACAATATGCGCACTGTGTTTGATGAGGCTGCCTCCGTTATGGACCAACTGGAAAATGTGAAACGCAAAAAAACTGTTGCAAAATGAAAAAATCGCTCATTCTACTGATTTCAGCGTTTATATATACGGTGATGGCTACTGCCGCCACCACCGACAATGCCGATAGTGCCTACAACCAAAAGCGCTATCAAGATGCCATCAAATTCTACGAGACGCAAGCCCAGGAAAGCGGCACCTCGTCGGATTTGTACTATAATTTAGGGTGCGCCCACTATAAGATGCAGAATGTGCCACAAGCCATTCTTTACTTTGAGCGCGCGCTGGTGCTCGACCCCTCAAACGCCGACGCGAGAGCCAATCTGCAATTTGTGCGCGAGAAATCGCAAATCGAGGAATACACCTCCGACAGTTTTATAACCGACCTTTTCCAGTCGAGTGTGAGTCAGCTGTCGAGCAACACTTGGGCTATTATCTCCGCCATCGTGTTTGTGATGCTGCTGCTTGCCATTGCCGCCTACATATTCATGAACAGCATCCTGTGTCGTAAAATCGGTTTCTTCGGTGCTGGCATATTGCTGGTGGTGTTCATCGCCACTATGGCATTTGCTTTTTATCAGCGTTCGGTGGCAGTGAATCACACCGATGCGATTGTGATGCCACAAACCGCCACCCTCAGCACCGCCCCTCACGCCCCATCAGAAAAAGAGGTGGCCTTCAAACTCAAGGGTGGCACAAAGGTGAGTATCGCCGATTCTGTGGTCACCGCTGGCAAACCTGTGGTGGTTTGGTACAAAGTGGAGTCGGCACACCACGAACCTGCGTGGATTAATTCAGTTGACGTTAAAAAAATCTGAGAAATATGCTTGAATACCTGAAGCAACTTGATGCTGAACTGCTCTGCACGCTCAACGGTTGGAACTGCCCCTACGCCGACCAGCTGATGTGGCTCGTTTCGGGGAAGTTTTCCTCGGCACTCATCATCATTGTGCTGCTGGCACTCTTGGCGCGCCACCGCTCTTGGCGTGGCATTCTCACGTTCGTAATCATGACGGCTCTGGTAGTGTTGCTTGCCGACCGCATTTCGTCGGGCATCATCAAGCCCATAGTGGAGCGATTGCGCCCCACCCACGACCCCGATTTGCAAAACATCGTGCATGTGGTGAACGGCTACCGTGGCGGACTCTACGGCTTCGTTTCGAGCCATGCCGCCAACCTGTTTGGCATAGCCACACTCATCAGCCTTGTGCTGCGAAACCGTGGCTCTTGGCTTGCGATGATGGCATGGGCGGCGATAGTGGCCTACAGCCGCATCTATCTTGGTGTGCATTACCCCGGCGACATTCTCGGTGGCACGGTGATTGGCATAGGCGTGGCATTTTTGGTGTTTTGGATATGGAAAAGGCTCTCAAAAAAATGGGCTATTCCAGCCCCAGATTCGCTGTTGAGCCAAACCGACGCAAAAATTATCAATTTCGCCATAGTGTTTAACTTGCTGATAATCGCCATTATCGCAGTATTTAAAAGCTTTTGACGAAAAATAACATGCAAAATATTTTGCAATCTCCAATTTTTGTGATAATTTTATAGCATAAAATAAAACCATTTATTAACTAATTTAATTTACATAATCATGCCAAAAACAATTCCTTTTAAAGAACTACGTCGCATCAAAGACAGTTTACCTGAAGGTTCAATCCACAGAATTGCGGATAAGTTGAACATGACAGACCAATCAGTTCGTAACTATTTCGGAGGTTCAAATTATGAATACGGCACCAATATGGGCGTTCACATTGAGCCAGGTCCCGATGGTGGTTATGTAGTTCTCGACGATACAAAAATTTTAGATATGGCCCTCGAAATTCTTGGAGAGAAGGAGGAAGCCTAAAAGTTGACAACAAGAAAGAATAGCATGGGGCCAAACATTAAATAGAATGTGCGAGGTTCCATGCTTTTTTATATCTACAATACATTTATATATTCATCACTTTTCACTTAAATCATCATGGCATCAACTCAAAGCAACAACAACGATCCCAATCGTCTTATCACACTTGCCATTCACACCTACGACCGGGCTGTGATTCTCAAATTCCAACTTGAGCAAGCTGGTATCACTGCTGTTCTCCACAATGTGAACCTGTCGGAGCCAGTGGTGTCGGCTGGCGTGCGTGTGCGCATCAGAGAAAAAGATTTGCCAAAAGCCTTGGCTGTGGTGGAAAGTGAACAGGCACCCAACAAAGCCGCGTTGAAAAACGACAGAAAGGTGCTCATTCCTGTGGATTTCAGCGACTATTCCATCAAGAGCTGCATTGTGGGATTTGAATACGCCCGACGCTATCACGGTAGCGTGGTGCTGCTGCACGCCTACATGAATGCCGAGCGCAAATTCACTCTGCCTTTCGGCAGCGACCGTTACGAACGCAGCGGCGACGATGACAACACACTTCGCGCTAAAGCACTTTTGGCTATGAAAAATCTCCGCTCCAAACTCGAAAAGATGATTGTGGACGGAAAATTGGCGAATGTGGCGTTTGAAACGGCTGTGCGCGAGGGTGTGCCAGAGCATTGCGTGCTATCCTGCGCCGAGGAAGTGAAAGCGTGCCTCATAGTGATGGGCACCGCCGGCACCAGTCAGAAAGAGCGTGCCGCACTGGGCAGCGTGACGGCTGAAGTGCTCGACGCCTGCAAGTTCCCCATTATGGCAATTCCTAAAGACGCTGAGACCAGCCGACTTGCCAATGTGAAGAATGTGGCATTTTTCAGCAATCTTATTCCCAACGACCTGCTTTCATTCGACCTGTTCTCACACCTGCTTTCGGTGAACAAAATGAAGGTGAGCATTGTGCATGTGGAGGAAAAGAAAAGCAATCAAAAATATACAAGGGAGGCCAAAGAGCAAATTATGAAATACTGCACCGAGCACTACACCCAGTGCGAATTTCAGATGACCGAAATGAAACTCAGCGACGACCTTGACGAGTTCAGAAAATTCACAGAGGAGAAAAAAATCGACCTCATAGTGATTCCTAACAAAAAAACGAATATCTTTGCACGACTGTTCAACCCAAGCATTGCGCACCGTGTGCTGTTTTCAAGCGACACGCCGCTGTTGGCAGTCCCCATACAATAAACCCAAATCGGTCATTAGGCCGTGTAAGGATTTTATAGATTGCTTCTTGCGGTCTTTGACCGATTTGGGATAAAGCGAAAGTTGATTATTTTACACAAAACACACACCTAACTTATTTTTTTACTACGATGAAATTGAAAGCGTTTATCCTCGCAGCAGTTGCTGTGGCTTTTACGCCAGCAATCAGCACACAGGCTGCCGCCGCAACACAAATTGTGGCTTTTCAAAAAGATGCTAAAGCCGCCCATGTGAAGCAAATGCACCGCGTGTTTGCTCTTTTAGGCAGCGGCAACTATGCCAGCGCATGGCAAGAGCAACTCAACCTCGAAAAAATGATGGCTGCCGACCACCAGGCATACGAGCGTGCGCTCTACCCTCTCTACGATTTGAGCAACGCCATGTTTATGGCTTGCCCATCGCGTCAGGGCGTGAGTATGCAGCAAGACCCACTGCAAGCCATTCAACTGGTGCGAAATGTGTATGTGCGTGGCGTGGGCATTGAGGATGCCAACAAGTTTCTTGGTGCCGACGACATCGAACTCTCTATCGACATCATCAAAAACATGGTGGAAAAGCAACTGATTGAGGATGTGAAAGCCACCCACACCGCCGATGCCTACCGCGAACTCCTGACCGTGCTCGACAACAATCACCCTGCCTACAAATATGCAGCCGAGCAAGTGGCAATTCTTGAATTTGACGAGAGTTGCAAAACCGTGGCAGGCTGCCACGCCTATCTTCGCAACTATCCCAATTCGCCATTGATTGAGAAGGCTAAGGCACAACTTCTAAAGTTGGAATTCACCCACGCCAAGGAGGTGAACGACGAGAAAACATGGAATAAATTTATCAGCGATTATCAGTTTGTGAGCGAGGCTTCCACACAAGTGGGCGAAGCAAGAAAGGCGTTGACGCACTTGCAGGAAACGCGCCTGTGCAACAAAGCCACTACGCTTGCCGAACTCGACGACTACGCATCGTCGCACCGCCGCGATGTGGCGAACCGTGTGTTTGTGGCTTATGATAATCTCGTGAATCTGCCCACACACTCCTACCGCTTCATGAGCCTGAAACTGAATTTCAACGGCGTTGTGGGCAGCGTAGATGAAACCATCACCGAAACCTCTGGCACCGTTACGCTCAACCGCTACAAATTCAATGCGCAAGGATTGCTCACCGAGGCATACAACGGTCACACACGAGTGCTCACGCAATACACCTACGCCTATGATGCCAAGCACGGCTATTACTTGGTGGGGAAAAAGGAAAAGGGAAAGTCGTATGCCTACAAATGCACATACGGAGCCAACGGGCGCCTCTCTCGCATCACCTGCACCGATGGGCAAGTGATTAACTTCACCTACGATGCCGACGGTCGCATCACCGAACGCAACGAGACCATTGCTGGTGGCAAAAACCGCAAGTCAACTTATAAAAGCGGAAAAATCCGCACCGAGAAAACGGGAGGAACACTGCTGAAATTCTTACGCTACGATGGCTGCCGTGCCACACAAATCACCACTGAGAAGGGTAAAACAAAATATGTGTGGAACTACACCTACACCACCAACGAGAGCGGACAATGGACCCGCGTGGCTGCCACACTCGACGGCAAACCACGCCTCACCATCATCCGCACCTACCATTAATCAATGGAGGTGAGGAAAAGAATCCAAATGGGGCAAAGCACAAAAAACACCGCCGAGAGTAGGAAAAGCTGACGACGAATGAACGCGCGTTCCGCCTTTTGGAACGCGCCATTCATAAATGTGAATGCCGACATAAACAGAAAAAAGTCGTCGATATATCCCATCCAACCCACACGGTCGAGATCAAGAGGCATCACCAAATAAGCAATTGCCAACAGCATATACACCACGCCCACAATGCGCTGCACCCTCAATGTTCGGGCTGAAATCATTTGATTCATATTTGCTAAAAAGTTTTTCGGAGTAATCTGAGGCTCTAATTTCTAACTTCTAATATCTAACCTCTAATATCTAATCTCTAATTTCTAACTTCCAATCTCTTTCCATCCTTTTTGGAAAAAGGCTTGGTTGTAGTCGTTGGGGCGGAGGATTTCGCCGTCGTAAATCACAATGTCGATATCGATGGGCACTTGCTTGCGTGCGCGCATTTCATCGGTGCGTCCCTCCGCTATTTCGTGTTGCTTGAGCAAGGCGTTGAGTTGCTCCAGCGACACATCGGTATAACCTTGCGCCACAGCGTTAAGATAGGTGGAGTCGCCATGAAGGGCTGTGGTGGTATAGAGCATCGAACTCCGTAGCGGAGCCAACACCCCTGTAAGCCAATCCATTGCCGCAACCATTTTTTCACGACGATTTTCCACATTGCTGGCAACGCTCAAAACTACCTCTTTCATTGCTGCACTCCTTTCATCGACAGGGCTATACGCTTGCGGTCGAGGTCCACCTCTATCACCTTCACACGCACATGCTGACCGATATGCACCACTCGCGACGGATCGCTCACACGACGGTCGGAAAGATGCGAAATATGCACCAGTCCGTTTTCGTGAATGCCTATATCCACAAATGCGCCAAACTTGGTGATATTGGTCACCTTTCCATTCAGCACCATATCTTTACGCAGGTCTTTGATGTCGTTGATGGAATCGTCGAACTCAAAAGTTTCAATCTCGCTTCGTGGGTCGCGACCCGGCTTGTCGAGTTCGCACATAATGTCGGCAAGCGTGGGAATTCCCACTTTCTCGCTCACATAATTCTTGATGTCGATGCTTGCGCGCTTCGCCTTGTCTGCCATCAATTCAGCCACCGTGCAACCGCAGTCGGCAGCCATTTGCTTCACTATGCTGTAACTTTCGGGGTGAACGGCAGAGTTGTCGAGCGGATTGTCGCTTTCGGGCACGCGCAAGAAGCCTGCCGCTTGAGTGAAGGTTTTCTTACCCATCTTCGGCACATTCATAATGTCGGCGCGCGAACTGAATCCACCATTCTCGGCACGAAAATTCACTATCTTTTCAGCCAACGCAGGTCCGAGACCAGAAACGTAGGTTAGCAATTCCTTACTCGCTGTGTTGATGTTCACGCCCACGCTGTTCACGCAACTCTCCACGGTGAATGTGAGTGCTTCTTTCAGTTTGTTCTGGTCCACATCGTGCTGATACTGCCCCACGCCTATCGACTTTGGGTCAATCTTCACCAGTTCTGCCAATGGGTCGAGCAAGCGACGGCCAATCGACACAGCACCACGCACCGTCACGTCTTTATCGGGAAACTCATCGCGTGCAATCTTCGAGGCTGAATAGATGCTGGCACCATTTTCGCTCACCACATACACATCCACCTTTCGGCTGTGGCGCAGGCGTTTGAGGAAGCGTTCAGTCTCACGGCTCGCTGTGCCGTTGCCAAGCGAAATGGCATCGATGGCGTATTTCTCCACCAGTGCGCACACTTTTTCCGTGGCTCCGTCGATGTCGTAGTTAGGAGCCGTGGGATATATCACATCGTGATGCAGCAAATTGCCATTCTCATCGAGGCAAACCACCTTGCAACCTGTGCGGAAACCAGGGTCAACTGCCAAAATGCGCTTATGCCCCAAAGGTGGAGCGAAAAGCAACTGGCGTGCATTCTGCGCAAACATGTCGATGGCCTCATCATCGGCTTTCGACTTTGACAGCGCGGCAAACTCCGTTTCGATAGATGGTTTCACAAGGCGCTTGAAACTGTCTTCCGCAGCATCTTCCACCAGCATGGAGGCTTTTCCACTACCTTTCACCACTATGCGGCAAATGTTGTCGATGGCGCGGTCGTCGTTGATGGCGATGCCCACCTTCAGGAATCCCTCCTTCTCACCACGGCGAATGGCAAGAAGCTGATGCGACGACACTCGGCGCAGCGGTTGGCTGTAGTCGTAATAATTCTCATAGTTACGGCCCTCAATCTCCTTCCCCTTCACAAAGTGGGAATTGAGCACGGCGTCGTGACGGAAAGCACGGCGCACACTGTTGCGCACTGCCTCGCTCTCCGAAATCCATTCGGCGATGATGTCTTGCGCACCAGCGATAGCGGCTTCCACATCAGGCACGGCATCGGAAAGGAATTGCTGTGCGCGGCGTGGAATGTCGTCGGAGCGTTGCGCCATGATGATTTTTGCCAAAGGTTCAAGCCCTTTCTCACGAGCCACCTCTGCCCTGGTGCGACGCTTTGGCTTATAGGGCAAATAAATGTCCTCCAAAGTGTTAGCGTCCCAACAGTTCAGAATTCTCACCGACAATTCCTCAGTGAGTTTTTCTTGTGCCTCGATGCTCTTGATAATCGTGGCTTTACGCTTTTCCAACTCGTTGTAGTAGTTCAGTCGAGTTTCCACCGACTGCACCGCTATTTCATCGAGTCCGCCAGTCACTTCTTTACGATAGCGACTGATGAATGGAATACTGTTGTCGTCGTTGAGCAACCCTACCGTTCCAGCCACTTGGTGAAGCGGGATGTTGAGCTCTTGCGAGATGAGTTGTGATATCTTGTCAGCCATAACTTATGGTTATTTTTTCTTTTTAAGTGTGATGACGGTGATTTCGGGCTTCACGCCTATACGCATAGGCACCCCCACTTCACCCACACCAGTGTTCACATATAATGATTCATCGCCACGATGATATGCCCCTCGCCAATATGGCGAAATGAGCCGTGCCGGCGATATTTCCACACCGAAGAAGCTAAACATCAGCTGCATGGCATGGGTATGCCCCGACAGCATCAAATCGATGTGAGCTGTGTCGGTGTAATTGTCCCAAACATACGGCACATGCTGGAGCACTATCTTATAGATATGGGGATCGGCGATTTGTGGATACACCTCACGCAGATAAGCGGGTATCCTCCAATGCGGCGGACGGAAACTATGCAGCCCCACCACCACAATGCTATCGGCTCCACGATGTCGGGTGAATGTGGAGTCGTTGCACACCGTCCACCCCATTTGCCGCTGCTTCGCCAATAAGTTGAGCGAATCGGCACGCCACTCCTGCTCTGATGCCCATGGATAATATGCCTTGTAGTCGTGGTTACCCAAAATGGAAATCACGCCATCGGGAGCGTGCAACCTTGAGAAAACCGACACAAACGGCTCTACCTCTTTAGAGTGGCGGTTCACCAAATCGCCCGTGAAGCATATCATATCGGCTCGTTGGGCATTGATGCTATCCACATATTCCGCCACAAAAGCGGTGTCGGTGCCATAAGTGCCCACATGCGAATCGCTGAATTGCACTATGCGGTAACCATCGAAAGCATCGGGCAAACGTGGGCTCTCGATGGTCACATGCTTCACTTCGAGGGTGAATGGGGTGACGAATGTGCCCCACACGCCATGAAACATCAGCAATGCGAAAATAGCCACTGCCACACATCGCACAAACCGCTTCGCCCCACGTCGCAGCCATTTCAGCCACGAAAGAGAGTAGATGATCAGCGAAATAAACTTTGGGGCTTGTATGCCGTAGAACACGAGCAAAAGCCACATCGCCAAGCGTATAGGCTCATCGGCTTTCTGCTGGGCTAAGGCTATCGCCACACCCAGTGCGGCATACAGCACCACGCTCACGCACCCATAGGAAGGAGTAGCCCACCGTGGCCACACCTTTGAGCGGTGCAACCTACGGTAGGCAAATATGTCGATAGCCAAGTTGATCGCCAGGGCTATCAATAGCGGTATGAGGTGCAACTTCATTAACGAATCACTTCAATGCCTCAAGCTGATTGGTGAGCGGATTGGAGTACATTTCGAGCATACATTTATACATAAAGTTGCGGTCGAGTTCGTTGTATGGAACCTGCACTTTCTCAATCTGCCCATTCAAATATTGCTTGAATGCCTCACACTCTTCAGGAGTGTACTTGTCGGCAAAGTCTTGATTGTCGAACAAAATGTCGTGAGCAATATAGTTGGTCTTGAATATCTTGTAATTGCTGTGAATCTCGTGGTCGATAATCGCACACACGCGGCGAATCATCAGCAGTTTGTCGAGGTCGGCAGGAATGGTGTCGAGCTTTTCGTTGATGCAAGGCACGAACGAATAGTGCACCTTGCCCTTGTAGCCCATAATACCGGTCTGCATACTCACGAGGTCGTCGTTCTGCGACTTCTTGAAGTTAGGGTCTTTGCTCTTGAGCAAAAACTCGGTGGCTTTGAGATAATCGTTGGGGTCATACTCATAGCTGATGGCAATAGGAGCGATATTGAGTTCTTTCAGGCTTTCAAGCATCGACACCTCACGATTGCCATAGGTGAGCATTTTGAGCAAACTTTCCTGAGTGCGGTCGTTACTGTCTTTACAACGACCTTCGCGCTGTGCCAGCCACACCGATGCGTTCTTCTCCTTGATGGCGAAGTGAATGTAGCGTGAGAGCTGCACGGCTGCGGCAAGGGTTTGCAAGCGGCCCAAATTGCGCTTTACAATGAAGCTCTTATTCAGGCGAACCAACTTGGTGATCCATTCAAAAATCAAAAGATTATTGCCAATGGCAATCTCCACGGTGTCGTAACCATTGCTCGAAAGCAAATAGCTCAGCTGTGCCGAGTCGAGCACAATGTCGCGGTGGTTGGTGATATGAAGATATGGAGTGTCTTTATCAAGGCATTCCATATTGCTGAAAGTGATGCCGTCGCTCGTTTTGGCGAGAATGCCTCCCACAAGCGGTGCCATGATTTTCTGCTGAAATTCCTGCTTTGAGTTGAGACTCAAAAGCAGACGCGACACGTCAGAAAACTTCTTGTCGGGCATCACAAATTTTACAACTTGTTGAAACATCGGTTTTTCAACCAATATCGACATCTCGTTATGAAAATCCTTGTCTGAAATCGGACAGATATCCGCAAACTCCGCAGGAACGATTACATTTTCTTTTTCCATAATACTAATTCTTTTCAGAAGGTGAATACTCTTTCAAAGGTAATAATAATATCCAAATCAAACAAACCCATAACATAATTTAAGAACACCCTTAATTCCGCAACACTATTATAAATTAAACTTTTTAAGCACCTGAGCAACAAAAAGTCGCCCAGGATTTTGCCATGTCGAAGAATTCACTCATCTTAGTGTTGCAAAAATAAACAAGCAAAACTCTGATATGACATGGCGAAGATACAAATTAAATCTGAGAAACTCACTCCTTTTGGAGGAATATTTTCGGGTCATGGAGCAATTTGACTCCACATAGTAGGTCAAGGTTGTTGCCTAAAAGGTGGGATATCTCTTTAATGAAAAAGTTCCAAGTGGGAGAAATGCCACTTGGAACTTGACGTATTATTTTCTTTTTTCCTTGAAGAACTTCTCGAAGAAGTCCATTTGCTTTTGATTTTGAACAGGACCCAAATGCAGTCCTTCCTTCATAATCATCACCGTTGGTTTACCTTCCTGGTAGGTAGTCCAGAAAGGAAGGCTATCCCCGTTTGGATTGCCAGTCTTGGTAAAGTTAATCCAGTAGCGTGACATGATTTGTTCCATGTGCTGCTCCGTCTCGGTCATCTTTCCAGAGCCAAACTTATAGCCATAGATGAATGGCATCTCTGCCACATGGCTCGCTCCTCCCTTACGGCTTTTCACGATGGTGTTCTCAGAGTCTTGGTCAAAGTAATACATATACACCTTGCCCTTGCCGGTCTTGCTCTGCAGGTTAGCCCAGGCATACGTTCCCCATGCAAAGGAGCCATCACGGAAAATGTCGGATTGAGCGAAGTAGGTTTCTTCCTCTGTCTTGGCAGGATAGAGACTGAGAACCTGGTCTGCCCAACTTCCATATATCTCATTGATTCTTTTCTCATAGTCACTTACACTGACAGGGCGGCTAAACATACTTCCTTCGTCGCTGTTGGTTCCTATGATGACATTTACATCATTGTAGTTTCCCTTTTCATAGAGCTTATACTGGTCATCGGTGATGGAGTAGCCGTCAACGTTCGGCCAAAAGGACTCAAAGTCGGTATTCTTCACGATGTCCATAGCCGGAACTTTTCTTAGCTGCTTCAAGTTCTTAGCCTTGAGTTTCTTTTGAAGGAGAAGTCCACCTGCTTCTGCCGCTTTGGTAGTGAGCATGGCTGTGTTACCATTTCTGCTTTCACCCACAGGCCAGAAGGAGCTACCACTTTCGCTGATGGCTCCTCGGAAGAGTCCCTTGGCAAGGGGAGAGGCGCATAGTATACTTACCGAGATACCACCGGCAGATTCTCCAGCAATGGTAATCTTGTCTGGGTCTCCACCGAAGGCTGCGATATTGTCGTGAATCCATTTTAAGGCCATCACTTGATCAAGGATGCCATAGTTACCAGATATGTTCTTGCCTGATTCCTTACTCAGCTCTGGATGTGCCATGAATCCCAAGGCTCCCAAGCGGTATTCTATGCTGCAATAGATGATGCCTTCCTTGACAAAGCTTTCCTGAGTTCCACTGTAGGAGCCAGTAAGAAAGGCTCCTCCATGAATCATCACAAATACAGGGAGTTTGTCATTCTTGCTCTTGGCTGGCGTTTCCACACTGAGGTATAGGCAGTCCTCGCTCATGCCCTGCTCACCACCATTTTGGTTAGGGTCGATGGGCTGTGGTGGACGGTCTCCCCATTTGTCTGCTTTGAATACTCCCTTCCAAGGCTTCTTGCTCACTGGGGCTTTCCATCTGAGGTTGCCCACTGGTGCTTCTGCGTATGGGATTCCCTTGTATAGAGCGAATCCTTCATGTTCCACACCTTCAATTTCTCCTTGCTCCACCGTTGTTCTTAGCAGTTGGGCGTTAGCTGCCGATAGGCAAAAGAGTGCCAGGGCGGCTGTCAGTAGATGTCTTTTCAATCTCATTTCTAGTTATTCCATTAATTCCGCAACACTATTATCAATTAAATATTTTAAGCGCCTGAGCAACAAAAAGTTACTCTGGATTTTGCTATGTCAGAATTTTCACTTATCTTAATGTTGCGAAAAGAAAACAAGCAAAACTCTGATATGACATGGCAAAGATACAAATT